>Ga0209909_100130_pt1 | contig 127126 bp, 129 predicted proteins | sample FECB22metaG_FD_188302 | JGI IMG/M metagenome (GOLD analysis project Ga0209909, IMG submission 188302) | Cyanobacterial communities from the Joint Genome Institute, California, USA - FECB-22 (SPAdes) (version 3) | ecosystem: Environmental > Aquatic > Thermal springs > Hot (42-90C) > Microbial...
TCGAGTCAATGCAACGTTCGCCTCTGTGAGACCCGATACAGCACGACCAGGCTCCGGCCCGGCCAGTGCGGACAGATCCATGAAACCCTCAAGGGATCGGCACCGCCAAGCTCTGCAATTACAGATCTACGGCCTAGGAAATCCGGGATTTCTATGGGGTTTTGTGGAAGCTTGCGGAAAAGGAATTGGTGGACAGGGCTGGATTCGAACCAGCGTACGCTTGCGCGGGCAGATTTACAGTCTGCTGCCTTTAACCACTCGGCCACCTGTCCACACAGTCCCCGCTCTTGCGGGGGGCATCTGCGAGCCTTTCGGGCTCTCAACCTTGTGCGAGTCCCTTGCCGGGCCTGCCGCCGAGAGCGGCCCCTTTGGCGAAGCGGTGCTTGCCTGTCAATGGCCCTGCTGGCAGGGGCCTGGGCACATCAGCCACAGGCCAGGACAAGCGATGAGCAAGGCAGAACGAAAGCGCGCCCTCAGGGGCAGGGCCGGTCGGATGAAGGGCGGGCGCGGATCGGGCCGCGCCGCGCGCGCGCCGGTGCGCCTGTGGGGCCGGCACCCGGTCGAGGCCGCGCTCAAGAACCCCGAGCGCCAGCACCGCAAGCTCTGGGCCACGCCCGAGGGGCTCGCCAGCCTCGATGGCGAGCTGCCCCCCGGCTTTCCGATCGAGCACGCCCAGGCGGTCGATCTGGCCCGGCTGGTGCCCCGCGATGCGCCGCATCAGGGGCTGGTGCTCGAATGCGCCCCGCTCGAGGATGTGTTCCTCGACGAGGTGGCGCTTGGCGAAGCTGCGCGGCCGATCGTGGTGCTCGATCAGGTCACCGATCCGCACAATGTGGGCGCCATCCTGCGCTCGGCGGCGGCCTTCGGGGCGGCGGCGATCGTCACCCAGGATCGCCACGCCCCGCCCGAAGGCGGGGTGCTGGCCAAGGCCGCCTCGGGCGCGCTCGAGACGGTGCCCTGGGTGCGGGTGGTCAACCTTGCCCGCGCGCTCGAGGAGCTGGCCGAGGCCGGATATTGGCGCATCGGCCTGGCCGGCGAGGCCGAGGCGGTGCTCGCCGAGATCCTGCCCAGCGGCCCGGTGGCGCTGGTGCTCGGCGCCGAGGGTGAGGGTCTGCGCCCCAATATCGCCGCCCATTGCGACGTGCTGGCGCGCCTGCCGATCAGCGCCGCGATCGAAAGCCTCAATGTCTCGAACGCCGCGGCGATTGCGCTTTATGCGCTGGCCACCCGCGGCTAGGATGCCCCCGGGGCCGCGCCGCGGCGCTATGGGAGGGGAATGATCATGGCGATGCTTTCATCGATGCGGCTGCGCGCCGCGGCGCTGCTTGTCGGCCTCGCGCTGGCGCTTTCGGGCTGCTTCGTCTCGCCCGGCAAGTTCACCGCCGAACTGGTGCTGACCGGGCCGGACAGCTTCACCTTCCACTACGAGGGCGAGATCTTCTTCCTCGGCCTCAGCAAGCTGGCGCAGATGGGGGCCGAGGCGGAGGAAAAATTCACCCCTTCGCAGTGCTACAAGGATGGATCGGACGAGACCCGCCCCTGCACCAGGAACGAGATCGAGGCCCAGCGCGCCGAGTGGGAAGCCGGCGCTGCCGAGCGCGCTGCCAGGGCCAAGCAGGAAGCCCAGCAGATGGCCGCGATCATGGGCGGGATCGACCCCACCGATCCCAAGGCCGCCGATGAACTGGTGGCGCTGCTCCAGCGCCAGAAGGGCTGGGAACGGGTGGTCAACAAGGGCGACGGGGTGTTCGAAGTCAGCTACCGGGTGAGCGGCAGCATGAGCCACGATTTCATGTTCCCGACGATCGAGGGCTTTCCCGCCACCAATCCCTTTGTCCAGGTGATCCAGCGCAAGGGCGGCCAGCTGCGCATCAACGCGCCGGGCTTTGCCACGCAGACGGGCGACCAGGCCGGCGGGCCAATGGGCGCGCTGTTCGGCCTCGGCTCGCTCGGCACGCTGGCGGCGATGGGCGCGGGCGATGCCCAGAAATCGGGCGAGAGCGAAGCCCTCAGGAATGTGCCGAGGATCGAGGGCACCTTTGCCATCCGCGCCGCAAGCGGCATGCGCATCCTTGCCAACAACACCGATGAAGGCCCGCGCGCCGAGGCCGGCGGGGGCGAAGCGCTGATCTGGCGCATTACCCCGCGCACCGCACAGATCCCGACCGCGCTGATCGCCACCACACCCTGACAGGCCGTGCGCCCTGCGCCGCGGCACGGCGCAAGCGGCACAAGAAAACCCCGCTGGCCTCAGCGCCGGCGGGGTTTTCTCGCAGCGATTCGCAAAAAGGCTTCAGCCGCCGGTCAGTTGACCGCGTCCTTGAGGCCCTTGCCGGCCTTGAACTTGGGCTGGTTCGAGGCCTTGATCTTCATCGGCTCGCCGGTGCGCGGATTGCGCCCGGTCGATGCCTTGCGCTTGGCCACCGAGAAGGTGCCGAAGCCCACCAGCCGCACCTCATCACCGGAAGACAGCGCCTTGGTGATCGCATCGAACACGCCTTCCACCGCATTGGCGGCATCGGTCTTCGACAGGCCGCTGGCGTCAGCCACGGCGCTGATCAGGTCGTTCTTGTTCATAAGGGGACCCCCTCGTTCGTGGATTTTCTTGTCTGGATGAATCGCGCTTGCTCAAAGAACAGAGATTGAGACCTTTTTGCAGGAACTGTCAAAGACAAACCACCGCGTGCGGGCAGCCTCTCGCCAGGCTGCCGCGCCCGTCCTGCCGGGCAAGGAACGGCGGCAGGGAATGTCAAACGGTTGCCCTCACATCTGCCGGAACAAGTGCGACCCTGCCGCGAATCACGGCAAGTGAGGGCGTTCTAGCGGTTCAATGCGCGGTTGGCACCTCTGCTGCGGCGGGATTTGCCGCGGCGGCGGCGGCATCCGGCTGGCTCGCCAGATCGTCCTCGTCGCTCCACTCGATCGGCTGCGGCGCCTCGACGAGCGCCCGGGCGAGCACCTCATCGACGTGGGAGACCGGCACGATCTCGAGCCCCTCCTTCACATTGGCCGGGATTTCGGCCAGGTCCTTGAGGTTTTCCTCGGGGATCAGCACCGTGGTGATGCCACCGCGCAGCGCCGCAAGCAGCTTTTCCTTGAGCCCGCCGATCGCCAGCACCCGCCCGCGCAGCGTGACCTCGCCGGTCATCGCCACATCGGGGCGCACGGGAATGCCGGTCAGGGTCGAGACGATCGAGGTGACCATGCCGATCCCGGCGCTCGGCCCGTCCTTGGGCACCGCGCCCTCGGGCAGGTGGATGTGGACGTTGCGGCGCTGGAACAGGCTGGGCTTGATGCCATAGGTGGCGCTGCGCGACTTGACGAAGCTGAAGGCCGCCTGGACGCTCTCGTTCATCACCTGGCCGAGCTTGCCGGTGGTCTTGATCTCGCCCTTGCCGGGGGTGGTGACGCTTTCGATGGTGAGCAGCTCGCCGCCCACCGAAGTCCAGGCCAGCCCGGTGACCGCGCCGATCTGCGGCTCGGCTTCCGAAACCCCGTGCTTGAACTTGCGCACCCCGGCAAAGTCGGCAAGGTTTTCGGGCGTGACGGTGATCGCGCTGGCCTTGTTTTCAAGGATCTGCCGCAGCGACTTGCGCGCCAGCCTGGCGATCTCGCGCTCGAGCGTGCGCACCCCGGCCTCGCGGGTGTAATAGCGGATGAGATCGCGCAGCCCCTCCTCGGTGAGGGTGAACTCGCCCGGCTTGAGCCCGTGGGCCTCGATTTGCTTGGGGATGAGGTGGCGCTGCGCGATTTCGACCTTCTCGTCCTCGGTATAGCCCTCGAGCCGGATGATCTCCATGCGGTCGAGCAGCGGCTGGGGCAGGTTGAGGCTGTTCGCGGTGCACACGAACATCACGTCGGACAGATCAAGATCGATCTCGAGATAGTGATCCTGGAAGCGGTTGTTCTGTTCGGGATCGAGCACCTCGAGCAGCGCCGCGGCCGGATCGCCGCGGAAATCCTGACCGAGCTTGTCGATCTCGTCGAGCAGGAACAGCGGATTGCTGGTGCCCGCCTTCCTCAGGTTGGCGACGATCTTGCCCGGCATCGAGCCGATATAGGTGCGCCGGTGGCCGCGGATCTCGGCCTCGTCGCGCACCCCGCCCAATGACTGGCGCACGAATTCGCGCCCGGTGGCCTTGGCGATCGACTTGCCGAGCGAGGTCTTGCCCACCCCCGGCGGGCCGACGAGGCACAGGATCGGCCCCTTGAGCTTGTTGGTGCGCGCCTGCACCGCGAGATATTCGACGATCCGGTCCTTGACCTTGTCGAGCGCGTAGTGATCGGCATCGAGCACCGCTTGCGCCCGGGCGATGTCCTTCTTGAGCTTCGACTTCTTGCCCCAGGGCAGGCCAAGGAGCACGTCGAGATAGTTGCGGATGACGGTCGCCTCGGCGCTCATCGGCTGCATCGCCTTGAGCTTCTTGAGCTCCGCCTCGGCCTTGGCGCGGGCTTCCTTGGAGAGCTTGGTCTTGGCGATCTTCTCGGTGAGTTCGGCGATCTCGTTGGCGATGCCGTCGTCCCCCCCACCGAGTTCCGACTGGATCGCCTTCAATTGCTCGTTGAGGTAATATTCGCGCTGGGTCTTTTCCATCTGGCGCTTGACCCGCCCGCGGATGCGCCGCTCGACCTGGAGCACCGACAGCTCGCCCTCCATGAAGGCCAGCACGAGTTCGAGCCGCTTGAGCGGATTGGCCTCGGCCAACAGGCTCTGCTTGTCGGCCACCTTGGCGCCGAGCGCGGCGGCGATGGTATCGGCAAGCTGCCCGGCATCATCGATTTCGCCAAGGTCAACCGCGGCATCCTCACCCAGCTTCTTGTTGAGCTTGGCATATTCGGCAAATTGCTGGGTGACCTCGCGCATCAGCGCGGTAACCTCGGTGCCCGAAACGGTCTCAGGCTCCACCTGCGCAACCGTGGCGGCGATATAGGCGCCCGCGTCGGCCAGGCCCTTGAGCCGCGCCCGGGCCTTGCCCTCGACCAGCACGCGCACCGTGCCATCGGGCAGCTTCAGGAGCTGGAGCACCTGGGCGATGACGCCGACATCATAGAGATCCTCGGCCCCCGGATCGTCGCAGCCGGGATCGAGCTGGGCGATGAGGACGATATCGCGCGAGGCTTCCATCGCCGCTTCGAGCGCCGCCACCGACTTCTCGCGCCCGACAAACAGGGGCACGACCATGCCGGGAAAGACGACGATGTCACGCAAGGGGAGGAGGGGGAAGGTTTCAGTCATGGCGGGGATATGGGGAGCGCGCCGGCCACCTGCAACACGCAAGGCCGATCGCCTGTGGATGGGCGCTGCGGCTGGGCCATGATGGCGGGCGTTTGGGCGGCAGGGCGCCCTTACCCCAGCCCCGGCAGGTTGAAGCCCGGCGGCAGGCCGATCGAAGCCTGCATTTCCTGCATTTGCGCCTGCGAGACCCGGTCGGCCCGGTCGCGCGCATCGTTGAAAGCGGCGGCGACGAGATCCTCGAGGATCTGCTTCTCCTCGGGCTTCATCAGGCTGTCATCGATGGCAACCCCGAGGATGCGGCCCTTGGCGCTGGCGCGGATCCTGACCAGCCCGCCACCGGCCTGGCCCTCGACCTCGATATTGTCGAGCCGCACCTGCATCTCGTTCATCTGCTTGCTGATGGTCTCGGCGGCGGCCTGCGCGGCCTTCATCATCTCTTCCATCGACTTCATCGCGGGGGTGCTCCTCAGTTCCAGGGGGGTGCGCCCGCACCGGCGGCGCGGGCGGGGCTGTCGATCAGTTCGGCCTCGGGAAAGGCCGCGAAGGCGGCCTTGACCAGAGGATCGCTGCGGATGCGCGCCTCGACGGCGCGGGCCTCGGCCTCGGCCACCTCGCCGAGCGAGGGCTGGGCCGGGCCGCTGCCGCGCTCGACCTGCCAGTGGCGCCCAGTGACCGCGCGCAGCGCCTCGCGGATCTCCGGGCCGGGATCGTCGGGAAAATCATCGGCCTGGGCATAGACCAGATGTTCGCGCGCAAGCGCGATCACCCGCACCCGGCGGCGCATCATCTCGGCAACGTGGAGATGCCCGTGGCGCTCGACCTCATCGACGAGCGCCGCCCATTGCGCGAGCAGCGCCGCGCCGGGATCAGCCGCCCCGGGCGCTGCCCCGGCCTGCGGTGCGGCCGCAGCGGCAGCGGCCAGTTCCTCGATCCGCCGGGCGAGCTGGCCGGGATCGGGCAGTTGCGCGGCGTGCAGGATGCGCAGCAGCGCCATCTCCAGCGCCACCAGCGGATCCGGGGCGGCCTTCACCTCCTCGTGCCCCTTGAGCAGCAATTGCCACAGGCGATGAAGCTCGGCCGGGCCGAGCCGCGCGGCAAAATCAGCCAGGGCGGCGCGCTCCTCCTCGCTCGGCGCCTCGGGGGGCGTGCCGGCCACCTGGGCGAGCGTGATGCGGTGGGTGAGATCCATCAGCGCCCGCAGCAGCGCCAACGGCTCGACCCCGAGGGCATATTGCTCGGCGATGGCCGCGAGCAGGGCCTTGGCATCGCCGGCGAGCAGATGGCCGAACAGGCGCCGCTGCGCGCTCTTGTCGGCGAGGCCCAACATGTCGCGCACTTGCGCCGCGCGCACCCGGCCCTCGCCCTCGAGATCGGCATGGGCGATGGCCTGGTCGAGGATCGAGAGGCCATCGCGCACCGAGCCTTCGGCGGCATTGGCGATGATGGCCAGCGCCTCGGGCTCGGCCGCGACGCCCTCGCGTGCGCAGACCTTGGCGAAGTGCTCGGCAAGCAGGGCGGCGGGAATGCGGCGCAGATCGAAGCGCTGGGTGCGGCTCAGCACCGTGACCGGCAGCTTGTCCACCTCGGTGGTGGCAAAGAGGAACTTCACATGCGGCGGCGGTTCCTCGAGCGTCTTGAGCAAGGCGTTGAAGGCATTGCGCGAGAGCATGTGCACTTCGTCGATGATGTAGATCTTGAAGCGCGCCGAGACCGCGGCATAGCGCACCTGCTCGATGATCTCGCGCACGTCATCGACGCCAGTGTTCGAGGCCGCGTCCATCTCGATCACGTCGATATGCCGCCCCTCGGCGATCGCCCGGCACGGCTCGCACACGCCGCAAGGGTCGATCGTCGGCCCGCCCGTCCCGTCCGGCCCGACGCAGTTCAAGGCCTTGGCGATGAGCCGCGCGGTCGAGGTCTTGCCCACCCCGCGCACCCCGGTCATCAGGAAGGCATGCGCCAGCCGGCCGCGGGCGATGGCATTGGCGAGCGTGCGCACCATCGCTTCCTGCCCGATCAGCTCGGCAAAGGTCTGCGGGCGATATTTGCGCGCGAGCACGCGATAGGGCTGCGCGGCGGCAGGCGCGGGCGCTGCGGGCGCCTCCACCGCAGGAGCAGGCGCGGCAGGAGCAGGCGCGGGCGCGGGATCGCCGAAAAGCGCGCTCTGCCCGGCCGCTTCCAGCTCGGCCGCGCTTGGCGGGGCTTCCTCCTCGGGCAGATCGGGATCGGATTCGTGCATCGCACCCATCTTAGGCAAGGCCCCAGCGAAAGTCGAAGCCCCGGCCCCGCCTTTCCCGCAAGCCGGGACTTGACAAATAAGTTGCATTTTGCAATCTATCTTCGCGAAAGGAGCCCACCATGACCATCGTCCCCGGCCGCATGACCGATGCCCACAGCGGCCCCCTCGTGGTGTTCCTGATCGGGATGCGGATCAACCATTTCCACAAGATCATGCGCTGGTGGCCGGTGATGCGGGCGATGGGGCCGATGCTGCGCGAACTGGCGGCAAATCCGCAAAGCGGCTTTCTCGGCAGCGAGGTGGCGCTGTGCTCGGTGCGGCAGATCCTGCTCATCCAGTATTGGCGCGATTTCGACAGTCTCGAGCGCTATGCCCGGAACCGCGACGCGCTCCACTGGCCTGCCTGGATCGCCTTCAACCGCGCCATCGGCGGTGATGGCAGCGTGGGCATCTATCACGAGACCTATTGCGTTCCGGCCGAGGCGCACGAGACGGTCTATGCCAACATGCCCGCCTTTGGCCTCGCGCGCTTTGCCGGAGCCTTGCCCGCCACCGGCTCGCGGAACGAGGCGCGCAGCCGACTGCGCGCGGCACAGGAACCCGTCGCTTAAGGGAAGAAGGAGCCGGGCGACCCGTCGCAATCCACCTGGGCTGCTGCCTTCCGGCCCTGACCCGGTGGGCGGACGCCAACGTCCACCCGACTCCCGCTCGCGCATATGGCGCAGGCAGGGCGGGAAATCAACTCAGCGGAAATTGTCGGCGTAGGCCTGGAGCTTGAGCCGCCGCGGCGGGGTGGCGTGAACCCTGGCGGGAATGCCGTATTTCTCGGCATAGGCCTTGGCCGCTTCCTGCGAGGGGAAGGTCAGGCGCACCTGGGTCTGGGTGTCGGAGGTGCCCGTCCAGCCCATCAGCGGATCGGCAAAGCGCGCCGAGGATGGCGCAAACTCAAGCACCCATTCATCCGTATGGGCCTTGCCCGATTGCATCGCGTGCTTGGGCTTCTGATAGATTCGCGCGCTCATGGCCGCGCGCCTTAGATCACGAATCGCTGCGGTTGAAGGCGTTTTTGGTCTTGAGACTGGGCACTTCGCGCCAGGGCTGATCGGGCCAGCGGTGCTTGGGATAGCGCCCCTTCATCTCGCGCAACACCTCGCGCCAGCTGCCGCGCCAGAAGCCCGGCAGATCGCGCGTTGCCTGGATCGCCCGGCCCGCCGGACTGGTGAGCTTGAGCAGCAGCGGCGTGGCACCGATCATTGGCTGGGCATCACACCCGAACAGCGCCTGCACCCGCACCTCGACGCTGGGCGCGTCGTCTCCGGCATAGTCGATCGCGTGGCGGGTGCCGGCGGGCGAGGTGAAATGCGTGGGCGCGGCCCGATCGAGCGCCTGGCGCGTGTTCCAGTCGACCAGGCCGAGCGCCGCCTCGGCAAAGCGTTCGGGTGGCAGATCAAGGTCGCGCCGCCCGGCGAGCAGCGGCGCCAGCCATTCGCCCGCGCGCGCGGTGAGTGCCTCGGGCGCGAGCGCCGCGATCCCGGCAAAGCGGGCCCGGGCGAGGAAGCCCTGCGGCAGGAGCTCCCCCAGCCGCTCCAGAGCCTTCTCCACAAGGATATCCACACACAGCGCCGGATCGGGGGCCGCCTCGGGCACGCGCGCCAGCACGATCGCGCCGAGCCGCCGCTCGCGCCGCGCCTCGACCCGCGCTTTCTCGGTATTCCAGAGGGTTATCATCCGTTCCTCAAGCTCGGTGGCAAACAGCGCGGCGATCCTCTCGGGCGCAAGTTCGGCCGCCGCGGTGATGCGCGCGCCGCGCGCTTCGCCCTGGGCATCGCCAATCACCAGCCATTCGGCCCGCGCGAGGGGCGAGGACGGATCGAGCACATAGCCCCGCCCGCCCGCGCTCAGCCACTGGGAGCCCGAGGGATCGCGGCGGCGGGCGACGAAATCAGGCCGGGCGAGCGCCAGGGCCTCGGCCGGAGATTGCACCGGGCTGTGTCCGATCAACTTGGAGCGCTGCGCGGCCTGCCGGGCCCAGCCCGCCGCACTTTGCGCTGCTGCCGCCGTGCGTCCTCCACGCTCGGCCCGCCAGCGGGCGAGGCGCTGGACGAGATCCTCGCCCGGCCCGCCCAACCCGCGTTCCTGCAGCAGCATCACCAGCCGGGCGGTCTCCTCCCCCACCCCAGCCGCCGCCCCGTGCAGCAGCGCCGCGGCCTGATCGGGCGCCATCGGCAGGCTGGCGAGCGCCTCGCCCAGCGGGGTGATGCGCCCGGACGCATCGAGCGCGCCCAGCCTTGTGAGCGCCGCGCGCGCCGCTGCCAGCGCGGCCGCGGGCGGCGGATCGAGCCAGGCGAGCGCGCCGGGATCGCGCGCGCCCCAATGGGCAAGGCTGAGCAGCAGGGGGGCAAGATCGGCGGTGAGGATTTCGGGCGGAGCGAAGGCGGGGCGCGCGGCATGGCCGGCCTCCGCCCAGAGGCGATAGGCCACCCCTGGCCCCTGGCGCGCCGCGCGCCCGGCGCGCTGGGCGGCCGCGGCCTGGCTGGCGCGGCGGGTGACGAGCCGCGTGGTGCCGGCGAGCCGATCGAATTCGGCAAGGCGGGCAAGGCCGCTATCGACCACCACCCGCACACCATCGAGCGTGAGCGAGGTCTCGGCAATCGCGGTGGCGAGCACGATCCGGCGGCGCCCGGCGGGATCGCGGCGCATCGCCGCGCGCTGGGCGGCCGGCTCGATCTGGCCGTGGAGCGGGTGGATCGGCGTGCCGGGCAGGCGCGCGGCCAGCCGCTCGTGCACCGCGGCAATATCACGCACCCCGGGCAGGAAGGCGAGGATATCGCCGTGCTCCGCGCGCCAGGCTTCGAGGATCGCCGCGCTCATGCGCTCCGGCAGCGTCGTGGCGGCATCCTCGCCGAGCCAGCGGATCGCCAGCGGATGGCTGCGTCCGGCGCTTTCGATCACCGGCGCGCCCTCGCCCAGAAGCTGGGCAAAGCGCGCGCCATCGAGCGTTGCCGACATCACGACGAGGCGCAGATCGGGGCGCAGCACGGCGCGGGTCTCGAGCGCGAGCGCCAAGGCCAGATCGGTATCGAGGCTGCGCTCGTGCACTTCATCGAGCAGCAGCGCGGCAACGCCCGAAAGCTCGGGATCGGCGATCAGGCGGTTGACGAGGATCGCCTCGGTCACCACCAGGATGCGGCTGTCCGCCGAGACCTTCCGCTCGAGCCGGGTGATATAGCCCACTTTCCCGCCCACGCCCTCGCCCAGCAGCTCGGCGATGCGCTCGGCCGCGGCGCGGGCCGCGAGCCGCCGCGGCGCGGTGAGGATGATCTGGCCGGTGCACCAGGGCTGGGCGAGCATGTCGGGCGCGACCATGGTGGTCTTGCCCGCGCCCGGCGGGGCGATCAGCACCGCGGCGCCGGCGCCCGCCAGCGCGGCGCGCAGATCGGGCAGCACGGCATGGATCGGCAGATCGGAGGTCATCGCCCCCCGTGCGATAGCCCGCCTAGTGTCCGCGCGCGACCGCGAATTGCGCTGCTTCGGCCATCGCCTGACGCGCCTTGCCATCGGGGAAGATCGAGATCGCATCGATCGCCCGCGCGGCGAAATGGCGTGCCCGCTCGCGCGTGTCGGCAATGGCATTGTGCCGCTCGATCAGCGCGATCGCCTCTTCAAGATCGGCATCGCTGGCGCGGTGGTCGAGGATCGCATCGCGCCAGAAGCGTCTTTCGGCCTCGCCCCCGCGGGCATAGGCGAGGATCACCGGCAGCGTCATCTTGCCCTCGCGGAAATCATCGCCCTGCTGCTTGCCCATTTCGGCAGCGTCCGATGAATAGTCGATCGCATCATCGACCAGCTGGAAGGCGATCCCGAGATTGCGGCCATAGGCTTCGAGCGCGCGTTCCTGCTCTTCGGAACATTCAGCCACCACCGCGCTGATCTGGCTCGCCGCGGCAAAGAGCGCGGCGGTCTTGGCGCCGATGATCTCGAGATATTGCTCCTCGCTGGTGGTGATCTGGCGTTGGGCGGAAAGCTGCGAGACTTCGCCCTCGGCGATCACCGCGCTCGCACGGCTGAGGATAGAGAGCACGCGCAGCGAGCCATCCTCGGTCATCAGCTCGAAGGCGCGGGAGAACAGGAAATCGCCCACCAGCACGGTGGCCGGATTGCCGAAGATGATATTGGCCGCAGCCTTGCCGCGCCGCAGTTCGCTGCCGTCGACCACGTCATCGTGCAGCAGCGTGGCGGTGTGGATGAACTCGACCGCAGCGGCAAGCTTGTGATGGCGCGTGCCCTTGTAGCCGACCAGTTCCGCCCCGGCGAGGGTGAGCATCGGGCGCAAGCGCTTGCCCCCGCCGCTGATGAGGTGCCCGGCAAGGCGTGGGATAAGCGGGATCTCGCTCTGCATCCGCTCGAGAATCACGGCGTTGACCGCGTTCATCCCGGCCGCGGTCAGGGCCAGCATGGGATCAAGCGTGGGCGCCTTGCGCGGCAGGGGAACGACATCGGCGCTCATGGCGCAAGCCTTAGGGGCTTGCCCGCGCGCTTGGCAAGCGGGGAATTGGTGCTAGGTTTGCAGGCGATGAACGATCCCGCGCAAGCCTCAGCCGACCAACCCGTGCAAGCGCCCGACCCGGTGCTTGCGGCCTATCGCAAGAGCATCGACAATATTGATGCAGCGCTCATCCACATGCTGGCCGAGCGCTTCCGCATCACCCAGGCCGTGGGCGAATACAAGGCCAGGGCCGCCCTGCCCCCGGCCGATCCCGAGCGCGAGGCGCGGCAGATCGCGCGCCTCAGGAAACTTTCCGAGGAAGCCGATCTTGACCCGGAATTTTCCGAGAAGTTCCTGCGCTTCATCATCGATGAGGTGATCCGCCACCACGAAAAGGCGCGCCGCACCTGAACCTCACTCGGGTGGCGTGGCCTGTGGCTCGGCCGGCCGTGCTTGCGGATCTTCCGTCTGCGGCGGGGACGCGCCAGGCGCGCCTTGATCGGCGGGCGGCGGCGCCGTGGGCGCAAGCCGCGCCTCGCGGCGCGCGCGCCAGCTTTCAATGAGGGCGCGGCGCTCGGCGGGCGGCAGTTCGCGCAGCCGCTGGCGCCAGGCCGGCACCGGCGGATCGCCGGGAAGCGGACGGCGGAAGTCCTCTGGCGTGACCGCCTCGCCACGCGCCACCTTGTCCTCGAGCTGGGCGCGGCGCGCGGCGAGGCGCGCCTCGGCCTGCTGCTGGCGCTGTGCCACCCGCTCGGCGATCCGCGCGCGCAGGGCCGCTTCCTCATCGGGTGAAGGCAGCGGCAATCCCGCCGCGCGCCGGCGTGCGAGCGCGGCATCGAGCCGCTGCGCCGCCAGCGCCGCGCGCGCGGCGGCGCGGCCCTGGCGCACGGCCTCGATGCGGCGCAGCACTTCCTCGAGCTCGGCCTTGGTATCAACCGGGCCGTCAAGGACAACCGGGCCTGGCGCGGCGGGCGCGGCCGGCACTGCTGCACCCCGGGCCACAGCCAGCCTCCCCTCGGATGTGCGCTTGGTGGGCGGCGGGGATGGCGCGGCAAGGCGCGCCCAGACGGTGCTCGCCGATGGCACCGGCAGGCCCGCCCGCTCGAGCACGCCGGTGGCTGCCGCCGCGCTCGCCAGCGCCAGCACCCCGGCAGCGCCAGCCAGGACCCGCGGCCCCAGCCGCCAGCGCCGCCAGGAAGGGGTGCGGCGCAGCGGCGGCAGGGCGGCGGGGCGCGCCGCTGCGGCCGCCAGCACCCGCTCGGCAAAACCTTCGGACAGGGCCGGCACGCGATCAGCATCGAGCAGCCGGGCGAGCGGCGAGCCGGGAGAGATGGCAGCGCCGCGATCTTCTGCAGGTTGGGTCACGGCTCGCCTCCTTGCATCCGCGCCTCATAGGCCCGGCGCAGCGCCGCGCGAGCGCGCAGCAGCAGCGATTCAAAGGCCTTGAGGTTCATCTCCAGCGCCGCCGCGGCGGCGGTATTGGGCAATTCCTCGTAATAAGTCAGCACGATCGCGGCGCGTTGCCGCTCCGGCAGGGCGGCGATCAGCGCGCGGGCGGTGCCTTGCGCCTCGTCCGCCTCGATCCGGGCATCGGCGCGCGGCGCTGCGTCCGGCCTGTCGGGCACCGTGCCCAGCGTCACGCGCCGCGCGCGGCGGATGCGGTCGATGGCAAGGTTGGTCACCACCCGGGTGAGCCAGCCGCCAAGCCGCAGCCGCGCCGCCGCGGCGCTGCCCATGGGGTGGCGCGCCGCGAGCGTCGGGGCGTGGTCCCACAGCCTGAGCAGGGCCTCCTGCACGATGTCCTCGGCCTCGCCGGCATCGCCGATCATGCGATAGGCGATGCGGTGGAGCCCCGCCGCCTCGCGCGCGATGATCGCGCCGAGCGCGCCCGCCTCGCGCGCAGCAAGGCGCGCCAGCAGCGCCGCATCGCCGCCGTCCGCATCGGCATGGGGCGCTGCGGCAGTATCACCGGGCATGGGCTGGCGGCGGGCACTCATGCCGGCAGGTCCTTGTCCTCGATCAACGCTTGCGGGGCCATCTCCATGTGCCCAACGGCGCAGCATGGCCGATCCTTCGCTGCCGCCTCAATCGGCGCGCGGCAGGCGCAGTTCGACGAGCAAACCGCCCAGATCCTCGCTCTCGGCAAGGCGCACGCTGCCGCCATAGATCTCGGCGATATCGCGCACGATCGCCAGGCCAAGGCCGGTGCCGGGCTTGTCGGTATCGAGCCTGACCCCGCGATCGAAGATGCGGCTGCGCTGTGCCTCGGGGATGCCGGGGCCGTCATCCTCGATCCAGATCAAGCACTGCCCCGGATCGCGCGAGGCCTCGGCCTCCTCGGGATCGATGGTCACGAACACGCTGCCGCCGCCATATTTGGCGGCGTTCTCGATCAGGTTGCCGAGCAGCTCGTCGAGGTCCTGCCGCTCGAGCGCGACCATCGCGGTCTTGCTCCCGGCGATGTCGAGACGGCCATGGGGATAGAGCCGCTCGACCGCGCGGCGCACGGCCTCGGCACTGGCAAAGACATTGGTGCGGGCATGGCCGATCGCGCGGCGCCCCACCGCCCGCGCCCGGGCGAGATGGTGATCGACATGGCGCTGCATCGTGCGCACCTCGCGCATCACCGTTTCGGGCAGATCGGCCGCGCGCGCGGTGGCGGCATTGGTGAGCACGGTGAGCGGGGTCTTGAGCGCATGGGCAAGGTTGCCGGCATGGCGGCGCGCCTCCTCGGCCTGACGCTCGGAGTGCTCGAGCAGGGCATTGAGTTCCTCGACCAGCGGCTGAACCTCGAGCGGCAGGGGATCGGTGATGCGATTGGCCCCGGTGCTGCGCAGCTTCTGGATCGCCGCGCGCACCCGCCGCAGCGGCGAAAGGCCATAGCGGATCTGCAGCAGCGCCATCACCAGCAGGCCAAGGCCGAGCACGGCAAAGCTCCAGATCAGGATCAGCCGCACGCGCCCGATCTGGCGGTCCATCTGCTCGGTGGCGCTGGCCACCGCGAAGGTCCAGCGGGTTTCCGAGCCAGGCAGGATCACGGTGCGCTCGGCAATCCGCAAGGGCTCGCCCGGGAACTGGTCGGAATCGTAGAAATGGGTCTGGCTGTCGAACTGCTTGCCCTTCTGGCCGGTGCCCTTGAGCTTGAGGGTGCGGTCCCACAGGCTGCGCGAGGGCCAGGGATCAAAATCGCCGCCGCTGATCTGCCAATAAAGCCCGCTGCCCGGCTCGAGAAAGCGCTGGTCGCCGAGCGTGCGGTAGAAATAGACCTCGCCATTGGGGTCGATCTCGGCCGAGGCGATCATCGCGGTGAGGATGTAATCGAGCTGCTCGTCGAAATTGGCCTCGACCTGGCGGGTCAGGGTGCGCTCGAGCGCGACGCCGCCGCCCAGCAGCAGCACGAAGATCCACCCCGCCGCGATCAGCCCCATACGCCGGGCAAGGCTGGCGCGCGGCGCGGGCGGGGCTGCAGATGCGGGTGCGGCGGCAGCTTCGGCTGATGCCGCGGGCGCGCCGGGCGCGGCCTTCGCCGCGGGCAAGGCCGCGCTCCCCTCGCCGCCGCGCGCGCCTTGCTCAGGCGCGGGGGGCGTCGGCGGGGTCGTCGAGGCTGTAACCGAGGCCACGGATGGTGGTGATCACGTCTGCGCCGAGCTTCTTGCGGATGCGGGTGACGAACACCTCGATGGTGTTCGAATCCCGGTCGAAATCCTGGTCATAGATGTGCTCGATCAGTTCGGTGCGGCTCACCACCTTGCCCTTGTGGTGCATGAGGTAGGAGAGCAGCTTGTATTCCTGCGCAGTCAGCTTGACCGGCTCGCCCGCCAGCGTGACCCGGCCCGAGCGGGTGTCGAGGCGGACATCACCGGCAACCAGTTCGGATGAGGTATTGCCCGAAGCCCGGCGGATGAGCGCGCGCAGGCGGGCAATCAGCTCCTCGGTCTGGAACGGCTTGGCGAGGTAATCATCGGCCCCGGCATCGAGTCCGGCAACCTTGTCCGACCAGGAATCGCGCGCGGTCAGCACCAGCACCGGGAAGCTGCGCCCCTCGCGCCGCCACATGCCCAGCACCGTCAGACCGTCGATCTCGGGAAGGCCAAGATCGAGGATCACCGCGTCATAATCCTCGGTCGAACCCATGAAGTGCCCGTCCTCCCCGTCGGTGGACAGATCGACCGCATAGCCCTGCCCCTCGAGCGTCGCCTTGAGCTGCGTGCCGAGGGTCGGTTCGTCTTCGACGATCAGAATCCGCATGATTCACCCTAAGTCCTGCTTATCCCTCCGCTAGGCTCGTGCGCCTTTGGCAGGATTGCGTCAAGCAAGGCGCATGGCCGCGGCCGGGCTGTCCCCCACGCTCAGCGCGACCGGCCGATGATCCGCCCGGTGCGGGCATCGACATCGACATAGGTCACGCGGCCATCCCTGATGAACTTGAGCCGATAGGCGCGCGCCGCCGAATCATAGGCCGGGCCGAGATATTCGGCGCCCAGCATCTGCGGCAGGATGCGCCGCTCGATTTCGCGCAGGCTGAGCTGGTTGCCCGCCTCGGTCGCGCGGCGCGCCTCGCTCTGCTCCCCGCGCGGCTGATCCTGCGCTGCCGCCGGGGCGACGAGCCCGGCAAGCGCCAGCGCGGCGAGCATTGCGGCGATGAGCGAGCGAACCTGTTTCATGGCGCCACATTGCCTAGGGCGGAGGCATTGAACAAGCCGTGAATGGGCTGCCGGGCGCTCACTGACCGGCGCCCTTCACCAGCTCGTAGGTGATCGCAAGGCTCACCCCGGCCTCGACCAGTCCCGGCTCGACCGGGGGCACGGCCGAAACCTTGCCGGCATCGGCGCGCATCATCACCGCCTCGGGCATGGGGCCGTGTCCCGTGAGCGTTTCGGCGATCGCCAGCACCTTCGCCCCGCCATAGCCAAGGCTGCGGGCATAGGCCTCGGCACGGGCCGTGGCACGATCGAGCGCGCGCTTGCGGGCGGCATCCTTGGCCGCCTCGTCGTTCTCGATGGCAAAGCTCGGGCCGTTGAGGTCGTTGACCCCGGCGGCCACCAGCGCATCGAGCACCCGGCCCACTTCGGCGATCTGGCGCAGCTTCACGCTCACCCGGTTGGCGGCCTGGTAGCCGCGGAACACCGGGCGCTGCGCGGCAGGATCATAGTCATAGCGGGCGTTGAGGCTGATGCCGGTGGTCTGGATGTCGCGCTCGGCAATCCCCAGCGCCTTGATCCGGGCGATCACCGCGCTCATCTGCGCGGCGTTCTGCTGCATCGCCGCGCTGGCACTGTCTGCCTCGGTCGTCACCCCGGCGCCGATGGTGGCGATGTCGGGCGCGACCGCAACGCTCTCGAAGACGCTGAGTTCGACCACCGGGCCGGAAGGGGCAAGCGTGACCTCAGCGGCGCAAAGCGCGCCGGGCTGCAGCGCAAGGGCGGTGGCGGCAAGGGGCAGGAGGGCAAAGCGCAGCATCGGCAGGTTCCTTGTGGTTGTGGCGGCGCGCTTGCACCCCGGCGACTTTCGCAGGGCTGAACCGGCTTGTCGGGCGCGGTTCAAACTCCTAGGTGCCTCGGCCCATGGCCCAGCCCCCGATCCTCTCGCTCGAAGGCATGGCCCTGCAACAGGGCGGCCGCTGGCTGTTCGGCGGCCCTCCCGGGGCCGATGGCCCGCCCCCGCTCGATCTGCATGTGCTGCCCGGTGACAGGCTGGCGCTGATCGGGCGCAACGGCGCGGGCAAGACCACCCTGCTGCGCCTCATCACCGGGCGGATCGAAGCCGATCGCGGGCAGCGCCGGGTCAAGCCGGGCACGCGCATCGTGTTCCTCGAGCAGGAGCCTGATTTTGCCCCCTTTGCCACGCTGATGGACTTTGCCCTGGCCGGGCCCGATGCCCCTGCCGCGCACGCGGTGGAGGCGATCGCCGGCCAGCTCGGGATCGACATGAGCCGCGCGGCTGCCACCGCCAGCGGGGGCGAGAGGCGCCGCGCCGCGATCGCCCGGGCACTGGCGCAGGAGCCTGATCTCCTGCTCCTCGACGAGCCGACCAACCACCTTGATCTTGGCGCGATCGACTGGCTCGAGGACTGGCTCAGCCGCTATCGCGGCGCCTTCATCACCATCAGCCATGATCGCACCTTCCTCACCCGCCTGACGCGGGCGACCTTGTGGCTCGACCGCGGCACCCTGCGGCGCAAGGAGATCGGCTTTGGCGGCTATGAGGCCTGGGAGGAACAGGTCTATGCCGAGGAAGCCCGCGCCGCCGAGAAGCTCGATGCCAAACTCAAGATCGAGGCCCATTGGCTCGAACGCGGGGTGACCGCGCGGCGGCGGCGCAACCAAGGGCGGCTGGCCAAGCTCCAGCAGATGCGCGCCGCCCGCGCGGCGATGATCGCCGGGGCCGCGGCGGGCACGGCCAAGCTCGCCCTGGCCGAGGACGAGGCGTTCAAGTCAAAATCGGTGATTGTCGCCGAGAACATCTCCAAGGCCTTTGGCGCGCGGGTGGTGATCAAGCCCTTCTCGCTGCGCATCCAGAACGGCGACCGCATCGGCATTGTCGGGGCCAATGGCGCGGGCAAGACCACGCTGCTCAAGCTGCTCACCGGCGAGCTGGAGCCCGATAGCGGCACCGTCACCCATGCCAAGACGCTCTGCGGGGTGATGATCGACCAGCAGCGAAGGCTGCTCGATCCGCAGGCAAGCGTGCGGCAGTTCCTTGCCCAGGGGGGCGACTGGATCGATGTGCGCGGGGTGCGAAAGCACGTCCAGGCCTATCTCAAGGACTTCCTGTTCGATCCCAGACTGGTCGATACCAAGCTCGGCATCCTTTCGGGCGGGGAGCGCAGCCGCCTGCTGCTCGCGCGCGAATTTGCCCGCACCGCCAACCTCCTGGTGCTGGACGAGCCGACCAACGATCTCGATCTGGAAACGCTCGATCTCTTGCAGGAAGTCATCGCCGATTTCGACGGCACCGTTCTGATCGTCAGCCATGACCGCGATTTTCTCGACCGCACGGTGACGGTGACGCTCGGGCTGGACGGCTCGGGCAAGGTCGATATCGTCGCGGGTGGCTATGCCGATTGGGAAGCGCGCCGCCGCGCTGAGTCCGCGCCGCGCCCCGCCGCGCGCCGGGCTGAAACGCGCACCGCGTCCGCACCTGCGCCTGCACCTCAGCCCCGGACGCGCGCTGCGGCCAAGCTGACCTACAAGGACCAGCGCGATTACGAACTTTTGCCCGCGCGCATCGCCGAGCTTGAGGCGGCGATTGCCCGGGGCGAGGCACTGCTGGCCGATCCCGATCTTTACACCCGCGATCCCCAGCGCTTCCACGCCATCACCGAAAGCCTCGCCAAGGCCCGGGCCGAAAAGGACGCGGCCGAGGAACGCTGGCTGATGCTGGCAGAACTGGTCGAAGGCTAGGCGGCAGCACCGCGGCCCATGAAGCGGCATGATCCGAGATCGCGGCCCCAGCGGCCTTGCGCGCCTGTGGCTGTCACGTGATCCGGTAGAACTCTGCCACCCGTTCGAGCGCGATGCTCAGCACCAGCTTGCCGCTGCGCGCTGGCCAGCCGAGCGACTTTTCCGCCTCGGGCAGGGCCTCGCCCGCGCACACCACCCGCCACAGGATATCCTCGAGCCCGCGGCCAGCGGCGCGAATCGCCCCGTCGAAGCGCTGGCGCGCGGCGATCTGGCGCTCGGACGGGGTGAGGCCGTGATCGCCAGTGGTTTTCACCCGCACCGGATCCCAGCGCATGGTGATGTTGGGGCCAAGCTGGGCGCGTTCGTAATCCGCACGCAGCGCCTCGCCCGCATCGCGCAGCCGGTCGTCGAGATAGCCGCGCGCGTGCAGCCAGGTGATCGGGCTTTCGGCAAGGTTTACCGTCACCGTGCGCACCGGGCGCCGGGCGCCTTTTGCCGGCGTGGTGCGGCGTGGGCCTTCAGGGGTGAGTTCGCGTTCAACAAGGTGGCGTTTCATCATCTCTCCTTGGCTTGCGGCGGGAGAATGCTTGCCAATTCGGCGTATTTGTAGGAAAGGAAAAACCTATACGGTTAACAAGGGCGAGCGCGCATGAGCAACCGCATCCGCGACTTGAGAAAGGCCCGGGGCATGACCCTGGCTGATCTGGCCGCTGCCTGCGTGCCCCCCACCACAGCGCAGACCATCGGTCGGCTGGAGACCGGCACGCGCCAGCTCTCGCTCGCCTGGATGCAGCGCATCGCCGCCGCGCTCGGGGTTGATCCAGCAAGCCTGATGCGCACCGAGGAAGCCGAACCGGCGCGGATCATTGCCGAACTCGGCCCCACCGGCCCCGATCCGCTGAGCCTCCCGCGCGAGGCCGTGGCCCCTGCCGATCTTGCTGCCAGCGCAGGCGGGCGGGCGCCCTTGGTGCTCGCGGTCGCGGCCAGCATCGGGGAATATCGCCCTGGCGATCAGATCTGGCTGCAACCCCTTGATTCAGAATCCGATACCGCGGCGCTCACCCGCGCGATCAACCGCGATTGCCTGGCGCCGCGTCCCGGCGGACGGCTCGCCTTCGGGCGGCTGATCGACCGGCAGGGCACGCGCATCGGCCTGCTGCCACCGGGCGCGGGGCAGAAACAGGTGGTGATCGAAAATCCGGCCTGGATCGCCTGCGCGATCATGCTGGTGAGGCCGCTTTAACCACCCAGGCGTGATACAGGCCGCCCGTGAAACACGTCCTCAGCCTCGCCACGCTCTATCCCAATCCGGCAAGCCCGCGTTTCGGCACTTTCGTCGCGCGCTCGCTCGAGGCGCTGGCGCGGCGGGGGGATTGGCGGGTGAGCGTGATCAACCCGATCGGCCTGCCGCCGCTGGCGCTGGGGCGCTATCGTCCGCTGGCCGATCTGCCGCAAAGGGCAGAGGAAGGGGGCCTCACCGTCCACCGCCCGCGCTTCACCCTGATCCCGCGGATCGGGGCGCGCCGCAATGCCGCCGCGATCGCGCGCGCCGCGCTGCCGCTGGTCCGGCAGATCCATGCAGCAACCCCCATCGACATCATCGACGCGCAATTCTTCTTTCCCGATGGCCCGGCGGCGGCCATCATCGCCAAGGCCATGGGGCTGCCGCTGTCGATCAAGGCGCGCGGCAGCGACATCACCTATTGGGGAAAGCAGGATTTCGCCCGCTCCCAGATGCTCGAGGCGGCCGAGGCGGCCGATGGTCTCCTCGCCGTGAGCCGCGATCTGGCGCAGCGCATGGCGGCGATGGGCATGGTGGCGGACAAGATCACGCTCCACTACACCGGGCTGGATCGGGACCGCTTCCGTCCGTTCGCCCATCCGCAACTGCGCCTACAGCTCACGCGCGAACTCGGCCTGCCCCTGCCCGATGCTGCACCGCTGCTGGTGAGCGTCGGCGCGCTCATCGAACGCAAGGGCCAGGCCATTGCCATCGCTGCGCTGGCCGATTTGCCCGAGGCGCGGCTGGTGCTGGTCGGCAAGGGCGAGGACGAGGCGCGTCTGCGCGCGCAGGCGGCGCGCCTGGGGCTGGCCGAGCGGGTGCTGTTTGCCGGCGTCATCGATCATGACGTGATGCCGCTGCTGCTCTCGGCGGCGGACGTGATGGTGCTGCCAAGCGCGAACGAGGGCCTCGCCAATGCCTGGGTCGAGGCGCTGGCTTGCGGCACGCCGGTGGTAACCTGCGATGTCGGCGGCGCGCGCGAGCTGATCACCGGCGAGGTTGCCGGGCGGCTGGTTGCCCGCACGCCCGAGGCGGTGGCAGAAGGCGTGCGCGCGGTGCTGGCCAGCCCGCCTCCGCGCGAGGCGGTCGCCGCGCTCGCCGAGCGGTTCAGCTGGCAGGCCAACGCCGCCGCGCTCGCCGCCCATTACGAGGCCCTCGTTGCCCGCGCCTGAAGTGCGGCCTCAAGCCTCGCCGCGGGCGATCTTCTCCTGCCGATCAAGCGCGGTTTCGCGCGGCACGAAGCTGTCTGACGTCACCCCCATCCAGATCAGCAGCGGCCCGGCCATGTAGATCGAGGAATAGGTGCCGACGAACAGGCCAAAGGTGATTGCCGCGACCATGCCGAACAGGCTGGGCGGGCCGAAGATAAGCAGCGGGATCAGCGCCACGAACAGCGTGAGCGAGGTCATCACCGTGCGCGCCAGCGTCTCGTTGACCGACAGATCGAGCAGTTCGGCGAGCGGCATCTTGCGATATTTCTTCAGGTTCTCGCGGATGCGGTCGTAAACGACGATGGTGTCGTTGAGCGAATAGCCGATGATCGCCAGAACCGCCGCGACGATCTGGAGGCTGAACTCCATCTGCGTGACTGCAAACAGGCCGAGCGTGAGCGAAACGTCATGCACCAGCGCGAACATCGCACCCACGCCGAACTGCCATTCGAACCGCACCCAGATATAGAGCGAGACCGCCGCCATCGCCGCCAGCAGGGCAAGCAGCGCCGAAGTGCGGAACTCGCCTGCCACCTTGCCAGAAACCGTATCGTTCCCGTCCTTGCGGGCATCGGGATATTTGGCAGTGATCGCGGCGATCACCTGGTCGCCGATGGCGGTGGCGGCGCCGGGCGTGTCCTCGGCCTTTTCGGGCAGGCGCACGCGGATCGAAACCTGATTAGGAGCGCCGAATTCCTGCACCACCGGCTCGCCGTAGCCAAGGCCGCTGACCAGCTCGCGCAGCGCGGGGATCGGTGCGGCCTCGCGCCCTTCGAACGTCAGGCGCACCTCCTGTCCTCCGGCAAAATCGACCCCGAAATTGAGCCCCTTCACCGCCACCGCCGCCCAGCTGCCAAGGATCAGCGCAATGCTGACCACGAAGAAGGGAATGCGCGCCTTCAGAAACTTGATGTTGGTGTTGTCGGGGACGAGCTTCAGCAGCTTCATCGTCGCGCTCCTTTCAGATCACCAGATCGTTTGGCCGGGCGCGGCGCAGCCAGCCGGCCACCCACATCCGGGTCAGCGTCACGCCGGTGAAGACCGAGGTGAACAGGCCCAGCACCAGCACCACGGCAAAGCCCTTGACCGGCCCCGAGCCGAAGGCGAACAGCGCCACGCCGGCGATGAAGTTGGTGAGGTTGGCGTCCCAGATCGCGCGGCTCGCTTCCTTGTAGCCGGTCTCGACCGCGGAGACGACCTTGCGGCCGCGCGCGCGCTCCTCGCGGATGCGCTCGTTGATGAGCACATTGGCATCCACCGCCGCGCCGATGGTGATGACGAAGCCGGCAATCCCCGGCAAGGTCAGGGTGAAATTGCCGAGCGCCATCAGCCCCAGCAGCATCAGCACGTTGAAGACGAGGGCAATCGTGGCATAGACCCCGAAGCGGCCATAGCTGGCGATCATCAGCGCGATCACCGCGAGGCTGCCGATCGCCATGGCAATCAGCCCCTTGCGGATCGAATCGGCGCCGAGATCAGGCCCCACGGTGCGTTCCTCGACCACCTGGAGCGGCACCGGCAGCGCACCCGAGCGCAGCGCAATCGCCAGCTGGTTGGCACTTTCCGGAGTGAAGTTGCCCGAGATCTGCGCCCGCCCACCGATGATCGGCTCGTTGATGTTGGGGGCCGAGAGCACCTTGCCATCGAGGATGATGGCAAAGGGCTTGCCGACATTCTCGGTGGTGAGCTTGGCAAACTTGGCCCCGCCCTGGGCATCGAAGGTGATGTTGACGACGTTCTGGTTGGTCTGCGGATCGACCCCGGCCTGCGCGCCGGTCAGGCTGTCGCCGCGGATCCCGCCGAGCCGCCGGACCGCCTCGAACCGGCCTTCCTGCGGGGTGCCGGGGGCATAGGGGTAGATCTCGCTGCCTGGCGGGGCGATCCCGGCCTGGACGTTCTCGGGCAGGGCGTTGAGATCGACGAGCTTGAACTCGAGCTGCGCGGTCTGCCCAAGCAGGTTCTTGAGCGCCTCGGGATCCTGCAGGCCCGGCACCTGCACCACGATCCGGGTGCTGCCCTGGCGGATGATGGTCGGCTCGCGCGTGCCCAACTCGTCAATGCGGCGGCGCACCACTTCGGTGGCGCTGGCCATGGCATCATCGATCGCCTGGGCAAGGCCGGCTTCGGTCGGGGTGAGCACGATGCGCTGGCCATCGACCACGCTCAGATCCCATTCGCGCGTGGTGGTCTGCCCCTGCATCACCGGCTCGATCAGGCCGCGCGCCCGATCAATATCGGCGGCGTTCTCGAGCATGAAGGAGAGCTTGCCATCGGCGGTGGAGACATCGCCGATGCGGATGCGCGGCTTGGCCCCGCGCATCAGCTGGCGCACCGTCTCTTCCATGTTGGTGAGGCGCTGGGCGCGCACGTCATCGGCCTTGGCCTCGAGCAGGAGGTGCGAGCCGCCGGCAAGGTCAAGCCCGAGATTGACTTCGGGATCGGGCAAGCCCGAGGGCCAGGGCAGGCCGGCAACCTTGGCGAGCGACGGCAACGCCAGCGCCGCGGCGGCAAGCGTCAGCGCCCAGAGCGAAATCTTCTTCCAGAGCGGAAATTCGAGCATGGCCGTTCAGGGTCTCGTGCGGGAAGCGGGGCTTGGAGCGGCGCGGGGAGCAGCGCGGGGCCGCATCAATCGTTGGCCGGCGTGCCGCCCGGCGGGATGATGTCGCCGATCGTCGCCTTGACCGCCCGCACCCGGACATTGGGGCCCAGATCAAGCTCGACATAGGTGTCATCGACCTTGACCACCTTGCCCACGAGCCCCCCGGCGGTGATCACCTGATCGCCCTTCTTCATCGCCGCGATCTTGGCCTGGTGCTCCTTCTGCCGCTTCATCTGCGGCCGGATGATGAGGAACCAGAAGATCGCGATCATGCCGATGATCGGCAGGAAGCTGATCCATGCGGGCGGCGCGGCGGCGGCTCCGGCCGGGGCGGCGGCAAGTAGATCGAAAGTCATAAGCGAAAGGCCCGTCAGATCCCGTGTGAAGTGGCCGGGCATGGTGCCCGCAGCCGTTCAAGTGGGCGCGCCTAGCAGCATTGGCGCGGCGCCGCAATCGCACCGAGCCGGCGCCCCGCCCGCCCGCGGCCAGCCGCGCCGTCCCAGCGACCCGCCAAACCACCTTGCCAGCCCGTGGCGAGCGCCCTATAGGCGCCGCTCCACTGGCGCGGGACGTAGCGCAGCCTGGTAGCGCATCACACTGGGGGTGTGGGGGTCGCTGGTTCGAATCCAGTCGTCCCGACCAGTGGTTTTCCCTCGATCTATATTCTGCGGCGCCGCGCGCAGCGGGCGGCGATTGCGCCGGCACGCGGGGCTGACTAGGTTCATGCCAGCAAGCTCCCATGAAGGCCCGCCCCCAGGTATGACCCGCTGGCGCCTTGCCGCCCCGATCGAGGATATCCGCGAAGCGCTGCTGGCGCTGCCCGCGCTGCCGCCGCGCCTTGCCATCGCCACGCTGGTCGAGGTCGATGGCTCGGCCCCGCGCGAGGTGGGCGCGCAGATGCTGATCACCGAGGAGGCGCATTGGGGCTTCCTGTCGGGCGGCTGCATCGAGGACGATGTTGCCCGCCACGCCCGCGCCGCGATGGCGTTAGGGAAGCCGCGGCTGCTGCGCTATGGCAAGGGCAGCCCGTGGATCGACATTCGTCTTGCCTGCGGATCGGGGATCAGCGTGCTGGTCGAGCCGGTGGCGGGGGATGAGGCGGCGCTTGCCACCCTCATCGCGGCACGCGCCGCGCGCCAGACGCTGGTGTGGCGCAGCGATGGCCGCACCCGCACGGCCACCCCCTGCGCCGCGCCCCCGCCCGATGGCTGGGACGGCGCGCGTTACACCAGGGCCTTCCTGCCGCCGCTGCGGCTGGTGCTGGTGGGGGATGACGGCGTGGCGCTCGCAGCCCTCGCGCTGGCGCGTGAGCTGGGCTGGGAGGTGGCGCTGATCGCCCCCGGCGGGCCGACCGAGCCGCCCTGCCCCGGGATTGCCTATCACACCGGCGCGCCGGTAGCGGCGCTGGACGCGGTCGGGATCGACCGCTGGAGCGCGATTGCGGTGCTCACGCATGACCGCGAGGATGACGAACGCAGCCTTGCGGCTGCGCTCGCAAGCGAGGCCTTCTATGTCGGCGCGATCGGCGCGCGGGCCCGGCTCGCAGCAAGACTGGAACGGCTGCGCGGCCATGGGGTGAGCGCGGCGGCGCTGGCGCGGCTCCACGCCCCGATCGGGCTTCACGGCTTCGGCAAGGGCCCACGCGCGGTGGCGCTCTCGCTGGTGGCCGAGGTGGCGCAGGCCTTCCACGCCGCCGCGAGCGCCGCAAGATCGGCCGGGGTGTCGATGTCGAGCAGCGCGCCCCTTTCTTCGGTGTCGAGGTAGGCCACGGTCGCGCCCCGCGCCGCGAGCAGCGCGCTTGCCCCCTGATCGCCCTCGAGCGCCAGCAGGTCGGCAAAGGCAGCGCGGGTGAAGGCCACCGGATGGCCGGGGCGGCCCATGCAGCGCGCCCGCGCGGCATGGCCCGAAGCCTCGGCCGCGGCGACGAGGTCCTGGCACAGCGCCACCGGCACCAGCGGCATGTCCCCCAGAAACAGGCACACCCCGCGCGTGCTTGGTGACAGCGCCGCCACCCCGGCGCGCAGGCTCGCGGCCATGCCTTCGGCACAGTCGGGCGCGGCGATGATGCGAAGATCGACGCCCGCGAGCGCCGCCTTGATCCGGTCATGCGCGGCGCCGGTGATGCACACCACCTCGCCGAATCCGGCATCGGCAACGCGCTCGGCGAGGCGCCGGATCACCGGCGTGCCCGCAAGGTCCGCGAGCAGCTTGTCGCCCGGCGCAGCCCCGGCGAAGCGCCTCCCTGCCCCGCCGGCAAGGATCAGCGCCGACCAGCCGGCGAGGCTCAAGCCTTCGCCTGCGCCAGCACCGGCAGCGTGCGGATGCGCTTGCCCGTGAGTGCTGCCAGCGCGTTTGCCAGCGCCGGGCTGGCAGGCGGCAGGCCCGGCTCGCCGATCCCGCCGGTCTTGGCGCCGCTGTCGATGAAATGCACATCGACCACCGGCGGCGCATCGGCGAGCTTGAGGATCGGGTAATCGGTGAAATTGCTCTCCACCACCGCGCCCTTCTCGAGCGTCACCTGCTCGCCGATCGCCGAGGACAGGCCCATGATCAGCCCGCCCATGATCTGCGCTTCGGCATTCAAGGGGTTGATCGTGGTTCCGCAATCGACCACGGCCCAGGCGCGCAGCACCTTGGGGGTGCCGTCCTCCTTGAGCGCCGCCTCGACCACCTCGGCAACGATGGTGCCGAAGCTCTCGACAATCGCAATGCCCCGCCCCACGCCCGCAGGCAGCGGCGTGCCCCACCCTGCGCGGCGGGCGACTTCATCGAGCACCTTCACATGGCGCGAGCCCTGGGGCAGGTGCTTGCGGCGGAAGCGGTAGGGATCTTCGCCCGCCGCCGCGGCGAGTTCGTCGATGAAGCTCTCGGTATAAAAGCCCATCTGGGTCGCGTTGACCGAGCGCCACGGCCCGTCGATCTGGTTCGACCGATAGGCAAAGTGCCGCCGCGAGACCGCGGGAAGATCATAGATGAAGGGCACCTCGCCCTCGGCGCTGCCGCTCTGGACATAGTCGATCCGCATCGCGGTGATGCGCCCGTCCTTGACCGCACCGGTCAGCAGCGCCGAGGATTGCGGGCGATAGGTGCCGTGGCGCAGCTCCTCCTCGCGGCTCCAGATCAGCTTGACCGGATAGGGCACCTGCCGTGCCAGCACCGCCACCTGATCGATGATCTCGACCAGATCGGGAAAGCGCCGGCCGAATCCGCCGCCCATGATCATCGGGGTGAAGACCACGTCCTCGACCGCAAGGCCCGCAGCCTTGGCCGCGCGCGTGCGGGTGCTCAGCGGATCCTGCAAGCCGCCCCACAGGTGGAGCTTGCCGTCCTTGAAATGGCCGGTGAGCGCAAAGGGCTCCATCATCGCATGGTGGAGGAAGGGCACGCGGTATTCGGCCTCGATGCGCCGCGCTCCCGCCGCGCTCAGCGCCGCTTCGACATCGCCGCTGCCGCCCTCGTTGTCGGGCTTCTGCGCGCTCTGGCGCAGGCGCGCCTGGGCAGCGTAGATCGCCGCGGTCGAGATCGCCCCGTGGCCGCCATCGCTCCATCTGGGCGCAAGCGCCTCGAGCCCCTTCCTCGCCTGCCAATAACCCTTGCCGACAACGATCACCGCATCGTCGAGCCTGACCACCTTCTCGACACCCTTGACCGCCAGCGCCGGGGCCTCATCGAGGCTTTCCAGCCTGCCGCCGCGCACCGGGGCCATGGCGATGGTGGCCACGCGCATCCCGGGGAGGGTGAAGTCGATGCCATAGACCGCGCTGCCATCGACCTTGGCGGGAATGTCGCGCCGGGGGATGGGCTTGCCGATCAGCTTCCACTGCGCGCGGGTCTTGAGCACCGGATCGCTTGCAAGCGGGCGCTGCGCCGCGCTTGCCGCGAGCTCGCCATAGCGCAGCGACCTGCCGGATGGGGCGTGGGTCACGCGGGAATTGCCGGTGGCAAGTTCGCGCTCCGGCACGCCCAGCCGCGCGGCCGCTTCGGCCACCAGCGCCGCGCGCACCGCCGCGCCGGTCTTGCGCATTGCCACTTCGCCGGTGAAGCGGATCGCCGAGGAGCCGCCGGTGATCTGTAGCGGCATCGCGCGCGCCATCATCCCGATCACCGCATCGGGGATGAGACCGGCGACGGTCTCGCCCACCATCGAGGGCAGGAAACCCTTGGCAAGCGCCGCATTGGCAAAGGCAAGATCGGCCGGGGCCTGCTCCACCGTGACCTTGTCCCACGCCGCATCGAGTTCATCGGCGAGCATCTGGCCCAGCGCGGTGTGCGAACCCTGGCCGAAATCGATGTGCGGCGAATAGATGGTGACGCCGTCATCCTCGGCAATCTTGACCCAGGCGGCAAAGGCATGCTCGCCCTTGCCCTCGACCAGCGCCCTGGCCTTGCTGCGGGCGCTGCTGTCGGCCCACCACAGGGCAAAGACACCGCCGCCGGCGACGAGCGCGGCGCCGGCAAGGAACAGGCGCCGCTTGATGCCCTTGCGCGCAGGCGGAGCTTCCTGGCTCTCGGGCGCGGTCGGGCTTTGCGGATAATCGAGCTCGGGCTGGGGGTTGTCGGCCATCAGGCATCTCCCTGCTCGGCGGGGACGGAAGCGGCGGCGGCCGCGACAGCAGCCCCGGTCGCGGCGCGGATCGCGGCGCGGATGCGCGGATAGGTGCCGCAGCGGCAGATATTGGTCATGGCGGCATCGATCTCGGCATCGCTTGGCGTGCCCACCTGCTCGATCAGGGTAACGGCGGCCATGATTTGGCCCGATTGGCAATAGCCGCATTGCGGCACCTGCGCGGCGATCCAGGCCTGTTGCACCTTGTGCAGCGTGCCGTCGGCAGCCTTGAGACCCTCGATCGTGCGCACCGCCTTGCCGGCTGCCTCGCCCACCGGCAGGCTGCACGAACGCACCAGCGCGCCATCAACCTGCACCGAGCAGGCCCCGCAGGCCGCCACGCCGCAGCCGAACTTGGTGCCGGTCAACCCCAGCTCCTCGCGCAGCACCCACAGCAGCGGGGTGTCCTCCTCCGCCGTGACGCGGACCGGCTGGCCGTTGACCGTAAACGCGATTGCCACGTGAGGCTCTCCCGGGCTGGTTGAAACCGGTCTCGCATAGCAACCGGAAGCCCGGCCCGCCATGGGAAAGATGGCGCAAGGCGGCACCCCCTTGCGCGCTGTCGCGCATGGCCTTGCCCCCGGGCGGAAGGCTTTCTAAGCGCGGGGACAAGAGAGGAACCCAGCATGGCCAACGCATCCACCCCGCCCCGCCCGCTGCCCGACAGAAGGCGCTCCTGGCTGTTCGCCCCGGGCGACAGCGAAAGGAAGATCGCCAAGGCGATTGCCGGCCCGGCGGACATCGTGCTGCTTGACCTTGAGGATTCGGTCGCGCCCGAGCGCAAGGCGACCGCGCGTCAGCTGGTGGCGGCCGAGCTTGGGGCGCGCGCGGTGGAGGCGCGGGCGCGGCTATGGGTACGGATCAACCCGCTCGCCACCCCGGATTGCCTTGCCGATCTGGTGGCGGTGATGCCTCAGCGGCCCGGCGGCGTGTTGCTGCCCAAGGCCGAAGGCGCCGCCGACATCACCCGCCTGCACCATTACCTCTCGGCGCTCGAGGCGGCGAGCGGCCTTGCTGAGGGCAGCACCGCGATCGCCGCGCTCGTCACCGAGACTGCCGCGGCGATGTTCCGCACCGGGGAATATGCGGGCAATTATCCGGGGCGCGAGCGGCTGGTGGCGCTGACCTGGGGGGCGGAGGATCTTTCCGCCGCGCTCGGCGCGCAGTCGCAGCGCGGGGAGAACGGCGAATATGCCCACACCTATGAGATGGCGCGCAGCCTGTGCCTCATCGGTGCTGCGGCTGCGGGACTGCCGGCGATCGAGACGGTGCAGCCCGAGTTCCGCGACACGCAAGCGCTCGAACGCCGCGCGCGGGCGGTGCGGGCCGCGGGCTTTGCCGGGATGCTGGCGATCCACCCGGCGCAGGTCGAGCCGATCAATGCCGCCTTCACCCCCAGCCCCGAGGAACTGGCCCATGCCCGGGCGGTGGTGGAGGCCTTTGCCGCCCAGCCCGGGGCCGGGGTGGTGGCGCTCGATGGCGCGATGCTCGATCGCCCGCACCTCGTGCTGGCCCGGCGGCTGCTGGCCGAGGCAGGCGAGGAATAGGATAAAGTATTTTCCTACACGAACCAAAATGGTGAAAATAAGCGCGACTCATCGAGAGCGGAGCGCGCCCATGGCCCTTATCGAAACCCTGATCGGCCCGATCGCGGCGATCATCGACAAGATCATCCCCGACAAGGAAGCCCGCGAGCGGGCCAAGCTCGAGCTCATTGCGCTCGAGGGCACGCAGGAGCTGAAGCTGATCGAGGCCCGGCTCCAGGCGATCGTGGCCGAGGCCAATTCTGCCGATCCCTGGACCAGCCGCGCCCGGCCGAGCTTTCTTTACGTCATGTATGTGCTGCTGCTCACCACTCTGCCGATGGGGGTGCTGGCCGCCTTCAGCCCGGCAACCGCGCGGGACATTGCTGCCGGGATGAACGCCTATCTTTCCGGCTTGCCCGAGCCGCTCTACGCGCTCTTTGGTACGGGCTACCTCGGCTACACCGCCGCGCGCCAATGGGGCAAGGTCAAGGGCGTGGATCGCTGAGGCTGAAACGCAGGCGCACCTAACAGCATTTGTCACGGGCCTTCGGGCTGCTTTTTGCCTAAGAGTGCGCCTGCGACCCAGGGAGCCATGTGGTTCCACACCTCATGCCCTCGCCCTCGGGCGGGGGCATTTTTTCGCGTCGCTTACCGTGTGCAAGATCTGCCGCGCAGCACCCCGCGCTTGCCCGGTGCATGGCCTCGGGACTAAGCGGGCAGGCATGAGCAACCTCGTCTATGTCCTCAACGGCCCCAACCTCAATCTTCTGGGCCTGCGCGAGCCGGAGATCTACGGCACCACCACGCTCGACGAGATCGCAGGCCAGCTGGAAGACCGCGCCCGCGAGTTGGGGCTCGAAATCGACATGCGCCAGACCAATCATGAAGGGATGCTGGTGGACTGGCTGCACGAAGCGCAAGGTCAAGGCGCGCGCGCGGTGCTGCTGAACGCTGCGGCCTACACGCATACCTCGATTGCCTTGCTCGATGCGATCAAGGCGATCAGGACGCCGGTGATCGAGGTGCACCTTTCCGACCCCAAGACCCGCGAGCCCTTCCGCCATCATTCCTATGTCGGCATGGCCGCAAGCCTCACGGTCGAAGGTCACGGCGCGCGTTCCTACCTGATCGCGCTCGAAGCCGTAGCGGCAGGCAAGGTGTAAAAATCGCGCGAGCCTTTCACAAATTGCACCCTTGCCACTTGCCAGCCGCAATTGCCGGCAATAGTCCCCGCCGCTTCACGGTCGCATGAAAAAGCAAGGGGCACACATGGCAAACGAGGCTGGCGAAGGCAGCAAGGCAGGCGGGCGCAAGGGGGGCATGAACATCGACACCGCGCTGGTGCGCGAGCTTGCCGAACTGCTCAACGAGACCGGCCTCACCGAGATCGAGGTCGAGGATGACGACCGCAAGATCCGGGTCTCGCGCGGGGGCGTTGCTGCCGCTCCCGCGCCGGCCTACGCTCCCGCGCCCGCGCCGCTTGCCGCCGCGCCCGCTCCCGCGGCCACAGCCCCGGCCCCGGTCGAGACCGCCGCGCCCTCTGGCGCGGAGCTTGGCAATGCGGTCAAATCGCCGATGGTCGGCACCTGCTATCTTGCCCCCGAGCCGGGAGCCGCGCCTTTCGTCACGGTCGGCCAGACGGTGAAGGAAGGCGATACCCTGCTGATCGTCGAGGCGATGAAGGTGATGAACCCGATCACCGCGCCCCGATCGGGCACGGTCAGCGCCATCCTGGTGGAGAACGCCCAGCCGGTCGAGTTCGACCAGCCGCTGGTGGTGATCGCGTAATCCCATGGGCATCAAGCGTATCCTGATCGCCAACCGCGGCGAGATCGCGCTGCGCATCCACCGCGCCGCGCACGAGATGGGGATCGAGACCGTGGCGGTGCATTCTACCGCCGATGCCGATGCCATGCATGTGCGGCTCGCAGATCATGCCGTGTGCATCGGCCCGCCGCCTGCGGCCGAGAGCTATCTCAACATCGCCAACATCATCTCGGCCGCCGAGATCGCCCAGTGCGATGCGATCCATCCCGGCTATGGCTTCCTTTCGGAAAACGCCAAGTTCGCCGAGATCGTCGAGGCGCACGAGATCATCTGGATCGGCCCCAAGCCCGAGCATATCCGCACCATGGGCGACAAGGTCGAGGCCAAGCGCACCGCTGGGGCGCTGGGCCTGCCGCTGGTGCCGGGCAGCGACGGCGCGGTTTCCGACTTCGACGAGGCGCGCAGGATTGCCGCCGACATCGGCTATCCGGTGATCATCAAGGCCGCGGCCGGGGGCGGCGGACGCGGCATGAAGGTGTGCGAAAGCGCAGACAATCTCGAAAGCCTGATGCAGCAGGCCGGCAGCGAGGCCAAGGCAGCTTTTGGCGATGGCACGGTCTATATCGAGAAATACCTCGCCAATCCGCGCCATATCGAGTTCCAGGTGTTCGGCGATGGCAAGGGCAATGCCATCCACCTTGGCGAGCGCGATTGCTCGCTCCAGCGCCGCCACCAGAAGGTGCTCGAGGAAGCTCCCTCGCCGGTGATCTCGCCCGAGGAACGCCAGCGCATGGGCGAGATCTGCGCCCAGGCAATGCGCGACATGGGCTATCGCGGCGCCGGCACGATCGAATTCCTGTGGGAGAACGGCGAGTTCTACTTCATCGAGATGAACACGCGCCTGCAGGTCGAACACCCCGTGACCGAGGCGATCACGGGGGTTGATCTGGTGCGCGAGCAGATCCGCATTGCCGAGGGCAAGCCGCTGTCGGTGGCGCAGGAGGATCTCGAATTCACCGGCCATGCGATCGAGTGCCGGATCAATGCCGAAGACCCCTTCACCTTCGCCCCCTCACCCGGGCTCGTCACCTATTATCACCCGGCCGGGGGGATGCATGTGCGCGTCGATAGCGGGCTTTACGCCGGATACCGCATCCCGCCCTATTACGATTCGATGATCGCCAAGGTGATCGTCTATGGCCGCAACCGCGAAGGCTGCATCATGCGCCTGCGCCGGGCGCTTGAGGAAATGGTGATCGAGGGGATCAAGACCAACATCCCGCTGCACCAGGAACTGCTGCGCCAGCCCGACGTGCTCAACGGCGACTATTCGATCAAGTGGCTGGAGAGGTGGCTCGCCGAGCGCGAGGGCTGAGCTGTCAAGCGCGCCGCCCCGTGTTGCCGGCGGGCGACACAACCTCGCAAAAATGCTAGGGGCCGGCCCATGATGGGGGAACCGGCAAGGGGATTCGCGGCTTGGGCCTTCGGCGCGGCGCTGGCCCGCGCCCGATTGCCCGCTCGTCCCATCGGGCGGGCGGAGGAGCCCGGCAAGGCTGTGGAGGTCGAATGAACCGCAAGACCCAGATCGTTGTCGTCGGCGGGGGCGCGGGCGGGCTGGAGCTGGTGCGCAGGCTGGGCGCCAAATATGGCCGCAAGCGCCACGACATCATCCTTGTCGACAAGAACCTCTCGCACATCTGGAAACCCTTGCTGCACGAGGTGGCGGCTGGCTCGCTCGACGCCAATCTCGACGAGGTGGGCTATCGCGGCCATTGCTCGCGCTGGGGCTACCGCTTCTTTCAGGGCAGCCTCGAGAGCATCGACCGCGAGGCCAAGACCATCAGCCTTGCGCCGGTCAAGGACGAGGATGGCAGCGAGCTGATCGCCGGGCACACCATCCGCTATGACATCCTGGTGCTGGCGCTTGGCTCGGTCTCCAATGATTTCGGGGTGCCGGGGGTGAAGGAGCATTGCCTCTATCTCGACAGCCGCGAACAGGCCGATCGCTTCCGCACCCGCCTGCTCAACCACTGCCTGCGCGTGAGCCGGGCGATGCTGCGCGATCCGAGCGCCGATGAGCAGGTGCGCGTGGCGATCGTTGGTGGCGGGGCAACGGGGGTGGAACTGGCGGCCGAGCTTTACAACGCCGCTGCGGGCCTCAGGCACTATGGCCTCGAGGTGTTCGACGAGAGCCGCCTCCATGTCACCCTGCTCGAGGCTGGCCCGCGCATCCTGCCCGCCCTGCCGGAAAAGCTTGCCGCTGCCGCGCGCTTCGAGCTTGAACGGCTCGGGGTCGAAGTGCGCCCGGCCACCCAGGTAATTGAGGCCAGAGCGCGCCAGCTCGTCACCCGCGACGGCGCGGTGATTGAGGCAGACCTCATGGTCTGGGCCGCCGGGGTCAAGGGCGCCGATTTCCTCGCTGGGCTGGGGCTCGAAACCAATGCCCGCAACCAGATCATCGTCACCGACACGCTCCAGACCACGCGCGATCCCAATATCTTTGCGCTGGGCGATTGTGCCAGCTACACCCCGCCGGGTGAGGACAGGCCGGTGCCTCCGCGCGCCCAGGCCGCGCACCAGATGGCCGCGGTGGTCTTTGCCAATATCGTGCGGCTGCAGCAGGGCAGGCCGCTCAGGCACTTCGTCTATCGCGACAAGGGCTCGCTCGTCTCCTTGAGCCGCTTTTCCACCGTTGGCAGCCTGATGGGCAACCTCATCGGCGGGAGCATGGCGATCGAGGGGCGCCTTGCGCGCTTCATCTACACCTCGCTCTATCGCCTCCACCTCATCGGCATCCACGGCTGGGTGAAGGCGACCTTCCTGATGGCCGTGGGCCGCGTCAACCGCATCGTGCGCCCCAAGCTCAAGCTGCATTGAACCGGGGCAAGCCGCGGCTAGAGCGGCACGCCCGGTTCCTGCTTGGCGGTGCGGATCGTCAGCGAGGTCTTGACGCTTTCCACGTTGGGCGCAGGCGTGAGCTTGCCGGTGAGGAACTCCTGGAAGCTCTGCAGATCCTTGCTGACGATCTTGAGGATGAAGTCGATCTCGCCATTGAGCATGTGGCACTCGCGCACTTCGGGCAGCGCCTTCATGTGCTCCTCGAATTCGCGCAGCGCCGCCTCGGCCTGGCTCTTGAGGCTGACCATGGCAAAGACGGTGATGGTAAAGCCGAGCTTGGCCGGATCGAGATCGGCATGATAGCCGCGGATCACCCCGTCCTCCTCGAGGCTGCGCACCCGTCTGAGGCAGGGCGGCGCGGTGAGCCCGACGCGCTGCGCCAGCTCGACATTGGTTACCCGGCCTTCCGCCTGCAGTTCCGCCAGCAGACGGCGGTCGATCTCGTCCAGATTGGCCACGTGGCACAAGCTCCTGCTGCACCGCGGGCGGGCGCCTCGATTGCCGCCGCGGGCTCGGTGATCCCCATGAAACAAGAGGCGCGCCGAGTGGCACGCTTCGCTAATATTATTAGGTCTGCCAGCAATTGTCCCGCTTTGCAACGCGGCTTTCGGGCTGGACTGTGACAATTTCCCCATCCTGATAAGACGCGAAGGCTGGCCGGGGCTATGCTGGCCGCCTCGCCGGGCCGCAGCACGCGCGAGTCGGCTCGCGCCGCTGCCGACAGGGAGTGAATGTGCTGTTCGATGATCGCCTTGCCACCGTGCTGCGCCAACGCGCCACTGGCGAGGCGGGCGTGCGCACGCAGATGCGACAATTGCTGGATCTGCTCGGTCGCGCCCGCGCCGGGGCACAGGGCGATCAGAGCCTGCTGGCGGCGGCATGGCTGCGGCTCGAGGCGCTGGCCGAGGCGATCCCTGCATCCGAGCGCGCGCGGATGATCCGCGAGCCGGGCTGGCGTCTCAGCAATCCCGATCTGGTGGCGCACCTTGCCGAACAGGAAAGCGAGGTTGCGGCGGCCGCGCTCTCGCGCGCAAGCCTGTCGGCCGAGGAATGGACCGCGCTGATCCCCGATCTGCCGGTGCGCGCGCGCGGCTTTCTCAGGTTGCGCCGCGATCTGCCGGTCGATGTCGAGGCGCTGCTGGCGCGGCTCGGGGTGCATGATCGCGGCCTGCCCGCCCCCGATCCGACGCCCGAGGCAAGCCCGCAAGCCGTACCGCCCAGCCCCGCCCCCACCGCGCCCGGGGTGCGACCGGATCCGGCGCCGCTCAGGGTGGTCAGCCCCGCCCCGCCCCCTTCACCGCCGCCCGCGCCCGGGTCCGCGCCCACGGCGGCGTCCGGCACCGAGGCGCGCAGCCGCAGCCGCGAGGAAAGCGGCCGCAGCGAAATCTCCGCGCTGGTCGAGCGCATCGCCCAATACCAGCGCGCCCGCGGGGATAGCCGCGCCGAACTCGAGATCGCCCCGCGCCTGCCGCTCGGCGAAGTGCCCGAGCGCAGCCGGCGCGCGCTGCGCAGCTTCGGTTTTGCTGCGGACACCACCGGGCGGATCGAATGGGCGAGCGGCGAGGCCGCGCCGATGGTGATCGGCACGCGCCTGTTTCAACCCCCGCGTCTTGGCGAGGACGCCACCCCCGAGGCCGGCCTTGCCCGCGCCTTTGCCCGCCGCCAGCCGATCGTGCAGGCACCGCTCACGCTTGTGGGCGCGCCGGCGATCGCCGGGGACTGGCTGGTCGATGCCGCGCCGCAATTCAGCGAGGAGGGGCACTTTTCCGGCTATTTCGGGCGCCTGCGCCGCGATCCCGGCCCGGCCGCCGCCCCGCCCCGTCCCGAAGCGCGCGAGGCCGACCGCATCCGCCAGCTGCTGCACGAGCTGCGCACCCCCGTGACCGCGGTGCAGGGCTATGCCGAGGTGATCCAGCAGCAGCTGTTCGGTCCGGCCCCGCACGAATACCGCGCGCTCGCGGCAGCGATCGCCGCCGATGCCGCGCGCATCCTTGCCGGGTTCGACGAGCTCGACCGGCTCGCCCGGCTCGAGACCGGGGCGCTCGCGCTCGCGCCCGGGGAGGCCGATCTGGCCGCGCTGGTGCGCGCCACCGCCACGCAGCTCGATCCGGTGCTCGCCGGGCGCGCAGCGGCGCTGGTGCCGGCCTTCCCTTGCGAGACTGCGCTCCTTGTCGCGATCGATCAGGACGATGCCGAAGCGCTGGTGTGGCGGCTGCTGGCCAGTCTCGCCGCCGCGGCGGGCGCGGGCGAGCGGCTGTCGCTCAGCCTCGCGCCGCTGATCGGTCCGGGGACGGCGATGGCCCGGCTGGCCTGCACGCTGCCGGCAGCGCTGGCAGGCGAGGAGAACCTCTTTGCCGCCACCGCGCGCAGCGGCGAGAGCGCGGTGAGCCCGGGCCTGTTCGGCGCCGGCTTTGCCCTGCGCCTTGCCCGGGCCGAGGCGCGCGCGGCCGGCGGCGCGCTGCAGCGCGAGGGCGAAATGTTGGTGCTGCGCCTGCCGCTCTTGACCGAAAGCGGCCTCGTGCCTAGCCCCCAAGCGAAGGGCGCGGAAGGGTCGGGGGCGTGATCCCCCCGCGCTGATGGGGTCTGGGCAATGGCAACCGCATCGATGCTGGCAGCGCCGGGTGCCGAGCGCACCGCCGTCTTTCCGCCCGGCTGCGGGCGGCGGGTGCTGCTGACCGTCGATACCGAGGAGGAATTCGACTGGAAGGCGCCCTTTCGCCGGGAAGGCTTCGGGCTCAGCCACATCGCCGCGCTCCCGCGCTTCCAGGCCTTCTGCGAGCGCATCGGCGCCCATCCGGTCTATCTCGTTGATTGGCCGGTGGTGCATGATTGCGCCGCCGTCGAAGTGATCGGCGATGCGGTGCGGCGCGGCACTGCCGAAGTGGGCATCCAGCTTCATCCCTGGGTCAATCCGCCCTTCGAGGAGGAAGTGAGCGAGCGCAATTCCTTTGCCGGCAATCTTTCCCCGGCGCTCGAGGCGGCCAAGTTCACCCGCCTGCGCGATGCGATCGAGGCGGCCTTCGGCACCGCCCCGCAGATCTACCGTGCGGGGCGCTATGGGCTGGGCCCGCACACCGCCGAGCTGCTGCTCGCAGCGGGCGTGCGCATCGACACCTCGGTGCGCAGCCTGTTCGATTACAGCCACCAGGGCGGGCCGGACTACAGCCACCATCCGCTGCTGCCCTATTGGGTGGATGACGAGCGCCGCCTGCTCGAGCTGCCGGTGACCAGCGTCTATTCCGGCCGCCTCAGGCAATTCGGACCGTTGCTGCACCGGGTCGAGCGGCACCTGCCGACCTTCTACTCGGGCCTTTCCCGTTTCAACCTCATCGAGCGGATTGCGCTCACGCCCGAGGGTGTCTCGACCGAGGAAGCCCGGCGCGGGATCGACATCGCGCTTGCCGCCGGCCTGCCGGTGCTGGTGCTCTCGTTCCACAGCCCGACGCTTGCCCCAGGGCACACGCCCTATGCCCCGACGCCAGAGGCGGTCGAGCAGCTCTATGCGTGGTTCGCCGAGGTCTATGCCGTGCTCGCCGAACGCGGGGTAAAAAGCTGCACCGTCGCCGAGGTGATCGCGGCAATCGGCAGCTAGGGCGCGTGTCCGCGCTTGTGTGCGGGCACGCTCCGCATTAGGGCAAGGCACCGTCCTGCCTTGCCCGATCCTGCCACGGGCCTGTAGCTCAGCGGTTAGAGCTGGCCGCTCATAACGGCTAGGTCGCGGGTTCGAATCCTGCCGGGCCCACCGGGCGGCGGGCGGTTGGTGATGCAAGGCCGGCCCCACAGGGCCGGGCGGAAGTGTCGGGGAGTAGCGCAGCCCGGTAGCGCGCCTGCTTTGGGAGCAGGATGTCGCAGGTTCGAATCCTGTCTCCCCGACCACTTTCGGCACTTTAGCCCTTCAAATATCTGGTTTTACAGAATTTTCTCCAACCTGAGGAAATTGGTTGGAAATCATTCTGCGCGATTGTGCCCCAAATTGTGCCACAAATTGTGCCAGACTGTGCCCACCAAGGTGACGTGACCCCCTGGTTTTCCTCCACGAGCGATCATCTGTTTAGTCCTAGCGCATATCGGTGCGCCGCCCGCTCCAGCACGACGAAGATCACCGCTGCCCCGGCGAGCGGCAGGTAGAAAAAGATTAGCCGCCAGGTGCTCATCGCTGGTGCCAGCACGTCAGGAGAGACGAAAGGGGCAAAGAGCAGCAGAAAGGCCGCCTCGGCCCCGCCCGCGCCGCCGGGGGTAGGCACCAGCGCGCTGATCGCCTGCACCAGATATTGGAGCAGCCAGTAGAGTGCCGGATGCCACGGCTCGCCAAAGGCGGCGAGCACGAGGCCAGCGAGCGAGAACCGCGCCAGCCACTGCACGAGGCCAAGCGCCAGGCTGAGCAGCGCCACGCCCTTGCCACTCCGCACCACCGCCAGCCAGTCGCCGCTAAGCTGGACCACAAACGCATGGACGCGCCCCCACAGCTTCGCCGCCCGGGCGCGCAGCCGCGCCCCGAACAGCCCCGCCGCCAGCGCGCCGCCCAGCCCTGCCAATCCCGCAACACCCCCGAGCGCGCCGGCAAGCACCAGCATTGCGGTGTCTTCGGCCCGCGCCAGCAGACCCGGCTGATCGCCAAGGAAATCGACAAGCTGGAAGCCGCTCACCCCAGCGCATACCAGCGCCAAGGTGCCCAGCAACGCCGCGTCCTCGGCGGTCTGGAGCGAGATCAGGGTCGCCGCGCGGCGCGGGGCCAACCCCTCGCCGATCAGGAACAGCACCTTGATTGGCACCGCGCCCGCTGCCGAGGGGCTCAGCGAATTGGCAATCATCGTGCCCGTCAACACCTTGAGCGCGCCGCGAAAGCCAAGCCCCAGCCCGAGAAACCGGCCCCACAGCGCGAGGCGCAGCGCATTGGCAAATAGCGGCACGAAGGCAAGCGCCCCTGCCAGCAGCATCAGGCCCGGTGCGGCAAGAGCATCAGCCAGCCCGGCCCAGCCAAGCGACCAGGCCAGCACAGCGACATTGGCGAGCGCCACCAGCGGCAACAGTGAGAGCGCCAGCGCGAGGCTGCGCCGCGGCAGGCGCTGCAACGGGCCGGGTAAGGGCAGGCCGGGATCGGCCACCTTCAGGAGGCCCCCAGCGCCCGCTTCATCGCGCCCAGCAGCGATCCGCGCAGCCGCGCATCGCGAGCCTCGAGCGCCGCGGCATATTCGACATTGAGGAGCTGGTGGAAGGTGTCTTCCCAGCGGTTGTGCGCCGCCGCCAGCGCCAGGCTGCGCGCGCGCCTGCCAGCATAGTCGCAGCGCCACACCTCCATGACCCCGCGCGCCATCGCCACGGGATCGTCGACCTGGACGAGCACGCCCGTGCCCTCGGGCACTCGCTCGGGCATGGCGCCGCTCGCCACGCCCACCACCGGCAGGCCCGAGGCCTGCGCCTCGAGCACCGAGATGCCGAAGGTCTCGTCCGCCATGGCGGTGACATAGATGTCGCTCGAGGCGAGCGCGCGGGCGAGCGCGGCGCGGTTGCTCTCATAGCCGGGAAAGGCGATCGGCAGGCCCCGGGCTTCCTCCATCAGCACATGGCGCAGCTTGCCCTCGCCCATCAGCACCATCACCGCGCCCAGATCGCGCGGCAATTGCTTGAACATCTCGACCAGCACATAGGCGCGCTTCTCGTTGTCGAGCCGCCCGGCATAGATCAGCAGCGGGCCATCCGTCTCGGGCAGGCCGAGCGAAGCGCGAAAGCCGGGATCGCGGTGCGCCGGCGAAAAGCAGGCCGTGTCCACCCCCAGCCCCAGCACGCCGGTATGATGGCAGCCAAGGCCGGCAAGCATCCGCTTGGCCTCGTGGTTAAGGGTATAGACCCTGTCGAAGCGGTGATAGGTCATCCAGGCATAGAAATAGGCGATCCCACGGAAAAAGGCGGCCGGATAGTGGCCGGCCAGGTCCCTCATCACCCGATAGACATGGGCATTGGGAAAATCGGTGCGATAGCCCGCCACCAGCGCGGTTTCGGGAAAGCGCCAGCGGTGGCGGATCGCGATCCACGGCAGCACCCAGGGGCACAGGCTTTCGATGATGTCGGGCCGGTATTGCTCGAGGAGCGCGAAAACCGCCGCATCGCGGTTGATCCAGCGGTAATGCGGACTGCCCCAGACCTGCGGCGCCCCGACCTCGGCGACGATGACGCGCCCCTCCACCGTGATGCGGTCCTCGGGGCCGGGGACGATCTGGAGCAGGCGATGCTCGGTGTGATCCTGAATGAACCCGCGCTTCTCCTTGAGGTAGGTGGAAATCCCCCCACCCCCGGTGGGCGACCAGCTCTGGGTGAGATCACAGATCAACAGATTGCTCGACATCGCCGCGCTCCCGGCCTCAAGGGGATGCGCGCCGCAGGGCCGAACGGGCGCGCTGACACGCGCCTTTGCCCGCTGTGCGTGTCGCCCGCGCGACATTTCGCGGTCAGATCAATGGCGCGCGCGTGGCCTCAATCTGACACGATTATGGCGGAAATGTCCTTAGCGCTGCTCCATGATCGGCGGCGCCGAGGGGACGGGCGCCCCGGTGAGGATCGCCGTGCTCTCGTTGGCAAGGATGCCGACCACTTCGGTCCACACCGCAACGTTCTGGCGCAACTGGACAAGGTCGATCTTGTCGAGCGTGTCGTCGGGGGTGTGGTGCAGATCGAAATAGCGGGTGCCGTCCTGCTGGAGATCGACCAGCGCGCCCTTCTGGTCGCGCACGATATTAAGGTCGGCCCCGCCGGTGGCAGGATCGCTCCCCGCCGCCACGCCGAAGCGCGCCACCGCAGCGGCAAGGCGCTGGTGGAGCGCCGGGTTGCTCTCGCGGAAATTGGTCTCGATGCGCCAGATCCGGTCAGCCCCGAAATCGCTTTCGAGGCCCACGGCGATCGGCTCGGCAAGATGCGCGGCGCTGTAGGCGCGGCTGCCCCAAAGGCCCGTTTCCTCTGCCCCGGCGAGGAGCACGCGAATGGTGCGCAGCGGCTGGCCAGCGGCGGCCACATGCCTTGCGGCGGCAATGATAATCCCGCACCCGGCCGCATCGTCAAAGGCGCCCGGCGCGTTCCACCAGCTGTCGAGATGGCAGGCGAGCAGCACCGGCGGCAGCAGCGGATTGGTGCCGGGGATCTCGCCCACCACGTTGCCGCTTTCGGTCTGCCCGAGCTGGCGCGGGTTGAGTTCGAGCCTCAGCCGGATCGGCTGGCCAGCGGCGCGGGCAAACATGCGTTCGAGGTTCTCCGCATCGGGAAGGCTCAGCGCCGCCGCCGGGATCGCGGCCACCCCGGGCGGGAAGCTGGTGCCGCCGGTATGCGGATTGCGATGGTGATCAGTGCCGATCGACTTGATCACCGCGCCAATCGCGCCCTTGCTTGCGGCAATGCCGGGGCCAACCCAGCGCACCGGCCCGGCAAAACCATAGTGCGAGCCATCCTGGCTCGGGCGCATTTGGTGGCTGATATAGGCGATCTTGCCCTTGAGGCTGCCCTCGGGCGCAGCGCGCAGCGCATCGAGGCTGGGAAAGAAGACCACCTCTGCCTCGATCCCGCCCGCCGGAGTGGCGGCGGAATTGCCGAGCGGCAGCAACACCAGATCCTGCGCGAAGGGCGCAGTCACCCGGGCGCGGGCGATGTCGCCGGGCACCCAGGTGTCCATCATGAAGGGTTCGATCGCGACATTGGCAAAGCCGTGCTGGCGCAGCCAGGCAGCGGCCCAGGCGCGCGCGCGGGCCTCGGCCTCGGTCCCGGCCTGGCGCGGCCCGACCTCGGTGGTCAGTCCCTCGATAAAGGCATAGGCATGGTCATCATGGGCAAGCGCCATGTCAGCGCGCTGCGCAAGGCTTGGCGGCGGCGGGGTATTGGCAGCCAAAGGGGCGGCAAAGGCGAGCAGGAGCGCGGCCAGCGCGGTCGGGGTGCGGGTGTGAAGGCGGGTCATGCCCGCCGTGCTATCGTTCCCCCGATGCCAAGTCCACCCGCCTCGCTGCCGGCGCTGCGCCCTGCCTCCTTCTCTGCTGGCAAGGGCGCGCTTGTCGCCAGGCGTGCCGCGGGCAGCGCCCCTGCGACCACCACCCGATCGCGCCCAGCGCGCTTGGCCTGGTAGAGCGCATTGTCGGCGCGGGCATAAAGATCGCCATAAGCCTCGCCCGGCCGCAGCGTGGCCACCCCGAAGCTGGCGGTGAGCGCGGTCTGCGCGCCCAGCGCCTCGACCGGGCGGGCGGCGAGCGCCGCGCGCAGCCGCTCGGCCAGATGGGCGGCCGGCGCCTCGGGGCAATCCCAGGCGATGAGGCCGAACTCCTCCCCGCCGATCCGCCCGGCAAGATCGCAAGGCCGGATCGATGCCGCCATGATGCTGCCAAAGGCGCGGATCACGGCATCGCCGGCTGGATGGCCAAGCGCATCATTGATCTGCTTGAAGTGGTCGATATCGGCAATCACCATGCTCACCGCCCGCCCCTTGGCCCGCGCCCGGGCGGTGAGATCGCGGGCTTCCGCGTCAAAGCTGTCGCGCCGCAAAAGCCCGCTCAGCTCGTCCTTGCGCACCGCCTGGCGCACCGCGCGGATCTGGTCGGAGATGGTGGCCGCCAGGATCGCCGCAGTCAGCACCAGGGTGAGGATCGCTGCGGTAAGCACCAGCACGGCATGGCCAGCGCTGTCGCGATAGGCCGCGGTTGACATCGGCCCGCCGAGCATGAGCACCCCGATCGGGCGCAGGAAAAATTGCGCGGCAACGATGGCGAAGATCCATACGAGCAGCCGGTCAACCAGCTGGTGCGAGCGGGCCTGGGCCATGATCTGCGTGCCCATCACCATCACGAGGCCGCAGCACAGGTTGACCGCGAGCAGACTGGCGCTGACATCGCGCCGGTGATCGGCAAGCCCCACCAGCACCACGGCAACCAGCCCTGCCCCCGCCCACAGCCGGAGCGGCACCGGCTGTCCGAGCCGTCGGCACATGCTCGCCACCAGCGCGATCACCGAGGAGATCGAGAGCGCCGCCGCCGCCATCTGCACGAGGCGGTGGCCGGGATCGGGGCTGTAGTGGTTGATGGCAAAGCTGGTGCCCAAGAGCAGCGCGGCGAGCACATAGCCGAGGATATAACGCAGCTGGCGCTCGCGCAGCCACAGCGCAAGGCCGCCGCCCGCGAAAACCAGCGACATGCCCGGATTGATCAATCCGACGATCTGATCGAACACGGCCATCCCCCGCCAGCTTGGCCCACCACCCTTGCTTTCGGGTAAGCCAATCGGGTTAACAGGCGCCTAAATCCGTGCCCGGGTGGCGCCCGGCACGGGGGCCTGCCTCGCGCCTTGCTCTTGCCCGCGCCCCGCCCTATCTGCGGCGCACGTTTCTCTCCCACCCGAAGGACAAGTGATGGCCGCGCAATATGCCTATGTGATGAAGGGCATGACCAAGACCTTCCCCGGCGCCAGCAAGCCGGTGCTGAACAACATCAACCTGCAGTTCTACCAGGGCGCCAAGATCGGGATTGTCGGCCCCAACGGCGCGGGCAAATCCACGCTGATGAAGATCATGGCCGGGATCGACACCGATTTTTCGGGCGAGGCCTGGCCGGGCGAGAACATCACCGTGGGCTATCTCCCGCAGGAGCCCGAGCTTGATCCGAACAAGAACGTGCTCGAGAATGTCAAGGACGGGGCGCGCCACATCGCCGACATGGTCGATCGCTTCAACGAGATCAGCGCGCTGATGTGCGAGCCGGATGCCGATTTCGACACGCTGGCCGCCGAAATGGGCGAGCTGCAGGACAAGATCGACGCGGTCGATGGCTGGACACTCGACAACCAGCTCGAAGTGGCGATGGAAGCGCTGCGCTGCCCGCCCTCCGATGCCAGCGTCGCCAATCTTTCGGGCGGGGAAAAGCGCCGCGTGGCGCTCACCCGGCTGCTGATCCAGAAGCCCTCGATCCTGCTGCTCGACGAGCCGACCAACCACCTTGATGCCGAAAGCGTGCAGTGGCTCGAAAACCACCTCAAGGAATATCCCGGCGCGGTGCTGATGATCACCCACGACCGCTATTTCCTCGACAATGTGGTGGGCTGGATCCTCGAGCTCGACCGCGGCTCCTACTATCCCTACGAGGGCAATTACTCGACCTACCTCGAAAAGAAGGCCAAGCGGCTGGAGCAGGAGGCGCGCGAGGAATCCGGGCGGCAGAAGGCGCTCCAGCGCGAGCTTGAATGGATCCGCCAGACCCCGGCTGCGCGCCAGACCAAGTCCAAGGCGCGCATCCGCAAGTTCGAGCAGCTCCAGGAAGCCCAGAACGATCGCCGCCCGGGCAAGGCGCAGATCGTCATCCAGGTGCCCGAGCGGCTGGGCGGCAAGGTGATCGAGGCCAGGAACATCTCCAAGGCCTACGGCGACAAGCTGCTGTTCGAAAACCTGTCCTTCACCCTGCCCCCGGGCGGCATCGTGGGCGTGATCGGCCCCAACGGCGCGGGCAAATCAACCCTGTTCAAGATCATCACCGGGCAGGAGCAGCCCGACAGCGGCACGATCGAGATCGGCGAGACGGTTCGCCTTGCCTATGTCGATCAGAGCCGCGATCATCTCGACCCGACGAAGAACGTGTGGGAGGAAATCTCCGACGGGCTCGATTACATGAAGGTCAATGGCCACGACATGTCCACCCGCGCCTATGTCGGGGCCTTCAACTTCAAGGGGCCTGACCAGCAGAAGAATGTCGGCAAGCTCTCGGGCGGCGAGCGCAACCGGGTGCACATGGCCAAGATGCTCAAGCGCGGCGGCAATGTGCTGCTGCTCGACGAGCCGACCAACGATCTCGACGTCGAAACCCTCGCCGCGCTCGAGGATGCGATCGAGAACTTCGCCGGCTGCGCGGTGGTGATCAGCCACGACCGCTTCTTCCTCGATCGCCTCGCCACCCACATCCTCGCCTTCGAGGGCAACAGCCATGTCGAATGGTTCGAAGGCAATTTCGAGGCCTATGAAGAGGACAAGCGCCGGCGCCTCGGCGATGCCGCCGACCGGCCAACCAGGCTCGCCTACAAGAAGCTGACGCGCTAGGCCGCAGGAAGCGTGCCCTTTACCCGCTGTTAATCAGCCCGCCTCCACCTTGCGCCCCATACACAAGGGGTCGCAAGAAGGAAGCGGGGCGTGGCAACAGGGATCAATGTGCCGCTCGAGGTGGCAGCGGCGCTGAGCGCGGGCTCGCTCGGCCTCGGCGCGGGGATCGCCGTCTGGGCAGGCAAGTGGCGCAATCGCAGGATGGCGCCCGCAAAAGCGGATGCCGAGGCCGATCCGCTCGGGCCGCTGTTCCGGCCGACCACGCTTTCGCGCCTGATCAACCGGGCCGAGCGCCGCCAGCCGCGCGGGGGCCGGGCGGTGCTCCATGGCCACATCGGCGGGCTTGCCGCGCTCGAGGCGCAATGGGACGCGCCCACCCACGCGGCGGTGCGCGCGCAGATCGCCGCGGTGATGCGCGCCAGTCTGCGCCGCGATGATCGCATTGCGCTTGGTGATGGCACTTTCGGCGAGGGCTTCACCATCTTCGTGCCCGGTGCCGACAAGCAGGCGGGGGTGCGGATCGCGCAGCGGCTGGGGTTGGTGCTGTCACGGCTGCGCCTGCCCCGGATCGGCCGGCACGGTCAGCTTGCCGCCAGCTTCGGGGTCGCCGCCGCACCATCGGACGAGGATGCCGTGCTGATCGCCCGGCGCGCCCGGCGCGCGCTGGAAGCCGCGCGCGTGCGGGGATCATCCGAGGTCATCACCGCGAGCAGCCTGGCCGAGCCCATCGGCCTTCCCACCCCCTCGGCGCGGCGCGATCCCGAGGTGGCCTAGGGCGTCAGCCAGCAGCCTTCCCAGGCCGCCGCCTCGTCCTTGCGGGTGAAGCGTGCCCGCAGGTGGCCCGTATGGGCAAGATAGAGCCAGTCGATCACGGCAATCCTGATCCTGAGCAGGGCAAAATGGTCGCGCGCCGGGACCAGCTCGGCCTCCTCCGGTTCGCGCGCCTCAACTTCGCTGGGCAGGCCCGAGGTCGGGCCAGATGACACCACCCCCGGCCCCTCGCCGAGATAGCAGCGCCGGGCAAAGCGGGTGCTTCCCGCCCAGGCGGCATCGACCTCGGCGCCGGTGGTGAGGATTTCGCCGGTGCCGCGCAGGCGGATCTGGATCTTGGCGCCCTGATCGTAGAACAGCGCCGCGACCCGCGGATCGCCCGCGATCACCGCGGCCTTGGGGGCACGGGCATCGGTGTGCAGGCGCAGGCTCCAGGCGGCCTGATCGAAGGCGCGCAGCACCATCACCCGGGCATCGACATCGCCGGTGACGATCACCGGTGTATGCATCGCCGAGCGGCGATCGCGCGCGGCGCGAATCAGGCGCTGGGCGCAGTCCTTGCGGACATCCTCGAGGCTTGCGAACATCGCCGAGCGCCATTGGTCGGTCGGGGCGCGGCGTCAAGCCGGCGGGCCAATATTCATTTAGCCGGCATTTTTTCTGAATATTGGTGAGGCGGTTCATCCCTGCGACAGTCTGCAGTCGATAATCGCCCGATTCTCAATCAGCCGCGTGTGGTGGGCCGGCGCAGTTGGAGGCCACGATGATGATACCCTTCCCCGCCCGCAGCGCATCGCTGATGGCACTTGCCCTGGCGCTGGCCACCGGGCTGGGCGCCGCCCCGGTGATGGCGCAGGATTCGCGCGAAGCCCGGACGGAGGCGCGCGCCCAGGCGCGTGCTGAGGCCCGGATCGAGAGTGATCGCCCGATGCGCCGGAGCGAGATGCGCCGCGCTCCGGCGCCCGCCGAGGCGATGCGTGCGGCACCGCCGCCGCGCTTCGAGCGGCGCGAGGCCGCGCGCGCGCCGCGTTTCGATGGCCCGCGTCCGGCCCAGTCGGCTTGGCAGCAGCCCCAGGCGCCGATGCGCCCGGCCGCACCTGCCGCAGGCGTCGCCCCGCAGCCCCGCTTCGGCGCCGCCGAAGCCGCCCCGCCACGTGCCGAGCGGATCGACCGGATGGGGGAGCGCGGCGATTGGCGCGCCGACAGGCTTGAGCAAAGTGGGCGAGATCGTGCCGCCGCGCGCGTCGAACGCCGCAGCGATGACCGCGCCGACTGGATCGAGGAGCGCGGCGACCGGCGCGCCGGACAGATCGCGCCGGGCGATGACCGGCGCGGCAGCTGGGGCGACCGGGGCCGCGGCGACTGGAACGATCGTCGCGGAGACGGGCGCGGCACCTGGGGTGATGCGCGCCGCGACGGGCGCGGTTCTTGGGGTGACGGGCGCCGGGATGGGCGCGGCGCCTGGGACGACGGACGCCGCAGCGACTGGAACGATGGGCGTCGTGGGGACTGGCGCGATGGCAGGCGCGATGACGACTGGGGCCGCAGCCGCTGGCGCCGGGATGACTGGCGCTGGAACTGGCAGGGCCGCCCGGGCTGGGATCGGCGCGATTTCCGCCGCTGGGACCGCGGCTGGCGCTATGATCGCAATTACAACTGGTTCGATTATCGCCGTAGCAACCATTTCCTGTTCCGCCCCGGCCCCTACTTCCCGCCCTACCGCAGCCATCGCTATTCGCGCCTGAGCATCGGGCTGTTCCTCGACAGCCTGTTCTTCCAGCCGCGCTTCTTCATCAACGATCCCTGGGCCTACCGTCTGCCGCCGGTCTATGGGCCCTATCAGTGGGTGCGCTATTACGATGATGTGCTGCTGGTGGATATCTACACCGGCGAAGTGGTCGATGTGATCTACGACTTCTTCTGGTAAGGCCCTTCCCCCTGAAGCCCCCGCCGCGCCGCAAGGTCGGCGGGGTCTTTGTGCCGCTTGCCGGTCACTCGGCCCGCGCCAGCGCCTCGGCGATGAGTTGGCGGGTGGGGGCAATGCCGTAAAGCGCGATGAAGCTGCCCATGCGCGGCCCCTGCTCGCTGCCGAGCAGGGTTTCATAGAGCGCGCGGAACCAGTCACGCAGATTGGCAAAGCCGAATTCGGGTCGCTTGCCGATCTCATATACGAGGGTCTGCAAATCCTCGGCGCCCATTGCCGGATCGGCCGTGGCCAGCGCCGCATCGAGCGCCTGTAGCGCCGCGATCTCGCCCCCCACCGGCGCGCGGCGCACCAGCGTCGGGGCGATGACGTCATGGTTATAGGCGATCGCCTTGGTCACCAGCGCATCGAGCGCCGGATGGGCAGCAGGATCGGCGTTGGCGACATAATTGCCAAGGTAAGACCACACCGCCTCGCGCGTGGCCCCGGCGCCGAGCACGCCAACAAGGTTGAGCAGCAGGCTGTAGGGCACCGGCAGGCTGTCCCCCTGCCCCGGTGCATCGGCGCCCTCGTGGCGCCCATTGGCGCGCAGCAAGTGCCACACGGGGTTGCCCAGCCGCTTGTGAATATCCTGGCCAGGGATGGCGCTGCGGAACTGCCAGTAATCATCCACCGCCTTGGGGATCACCCCGGCGTGCAACTGCTTGGCGCTGCGGGGATTGGCGAAGATGTAAAAGCCCAGCGATTCCTCGCTGCCATAGGTCAGCCACTCCTCGATCGAGAGGCCATTTCCTTTCGACTTGGAGATCTTCTCGCCCTTTGCATCGAGGAACAGCTCGTAGATCAGCCCTTCCGGCTTGCGCCCGCCCAGCACCTCGGCAATCTTGCCCGACTGGATGCCGCTGTCAGTGAGATCCTTGCCATACATCTCATAGTCAACGCCAAGCGCGACCCAGCGCATCGCCCAGTCAACCTTCCATTGGCACTTGGCCCGGCCGCCCAGCGCCGATTGCTCCACCCGGCTGCCATCGGCATCGGTGAAGCGGATGATCCCGGCCGCGGCATCGACCACCTCGATCGGCACCTGCAACACCTCGCCGGTGGTTGGGCTGATCGGCATGACCGGCGCATAGGTGCGGCGCCGCTCCTCGCCCAGGGTTGGCAGCATGATCGCCATGATCGCATCGTAATGCGCAAGCACGTTGCGCAGCGCATCGTCAAAGCGGCCCGAATTGTAGCATTCCGAGGAGCTGACGAACTCGTATTCAAAGCCAAAGCGATCGAGAAAGTCGCGCAGCATCGCGTTGTTGTGCGCGGCAAAGCTTTCATACTTGCCGAAAGGATCGGGGATGCGCGAAAGCGGCTTGCCGAGGTGTTCGGCCAGCATCGCCTGGTTGGGCACGTTGTCGGGCACCTTGCGCAGCCCATCAAGATCGTCCGAGAAGGCCACCAGCCGGGTTGGCGCCCCGCCGGCCAGGGTTTCATAGGCGCGCCGCACCAGCGTGGTGCGCAGCACTTCCTGAAAGGTCCCGATATGCGGCAGGCCCGAGGGCCCATAGCCGGTTTCGAACAACACCCCACCGGGTTTGCCTTGCGGCAGGCGGCGGGCGAGGCGCTGGGCCTCCTGGAACGGCCAGGCCTTGGAGACCTGCGCGGCGGCAATCAGTTCGTCTTGGCTGATGGTCATGGCGAGGCGCGCTATCTGCCAAGCACGGGGCTCTGGCAAGAGCAAAGGCCGCGGCGGCATGGATGCGGCTTGCCGTGTCGCCCTCCTGCGATAAGGCGCCGGATTTACAAGCGCGGCGCCCTCGCCCATGCTCGCCTGCGTGAGTGCCCCTGCCCCGCCCATTCCGCCCGTGCTCAGCCTTCCCGCGCTCCACGCCAGCCATGCCGGAACCTGGCTGCGTGCCGATGCGCAAGGGCCGACCCGGGCGGCATCCAAGGGCGATGCGATCATGGCCGCTGCCGACACCCCGGTGCTGCTGCTCAATGCGCCGCTGGTGGCCAGCCGGCTGGGCTACCCCGATCTGTCCGGCCTCGATCTGCTCGAGGCCTTCGCCTTCATCCATCCGGCGCGCTTCTGCGTGCCCACCCCGCGCGGGCTGGCCGAGGCGTTGGGCCTTGCCCCTCCGGCCAGCGAGGACGATGTGCCCGAACTGCTCCAGCGCGCTGCCGGGGTGCTGATCGCCACCTGCCAGAGCCACGACTGGCCCGAACGTGACGGGGCCTGGAGCGCGCTGCAGGCGCTCGAGCGGCTGCGCTGGCCCTGGGCGGCGGTGCTCAAACCCCATGTCGCAAGGCCCGAACGCGCCGAGCGCTGGCTCTTTGCCCGCCTGAGCGAATGGGAGGAAGCGCCCGAACGCCCGGCCCCGCGGCAGGTGCACCTTGCGCCCGAGGCGGTGCTCGCGCGGCTTTCACAGCTCACCGGCACCGGCGCCGAGGAGCGCGCGGGCCAGCGCGCCTACGCGCTCGAGGCGGCGCGCATCTTCGCCCCGCGCGCCGCAGCGGCGCGCCCGCATCTCGCGCTTGCCCAGGCCGGCACCGGGATCGGCAAGACCCTGGGCTATCTCGCCCCGGCGGCGCTGTGGGCCGAGGAGAGCGGCGGAACGGTCTGGGTTTCGACCTATACCAAGAACCTCCAGAGGCAATTGCGCGCCGAGGCCCGCCGCGCCTGGCCCGCCCGGCGCGCCGATGGCTCGCCCCCGGTGGTGGTGCGCAAGGGCCGCGAGAACTATCTGTGCCTGCTCAATCTCGAGGATGCCTTGCAAGGCGGCTTTGGCGGGCGGGCGGCGGTGCTGGCGCAGCTGGTGGCGCGCTGGGCCGCCTACACCAGCGATGGCGACATGATCGGCGGCGATCTGCCCGGCTGGCTCGCCACGCTGTTCCGCAGACGCGGGATCGCCGCGCTCACCGACAGCCGCGGCGAGTGCATCTATGCCGGCTGCCCGCATTACCGCAAATGCTTCATAGAACGCGCCGTGCGCGAGAGCGGTGAGGCCGATCTGGTGATCGCCAACCACGCGCTGGTGATGGTGGCGGCAGCCCGTGGGCGCGAGACTGCCCAGCGCCCCACCCGCCTGATCTTCGATGAAGGCCACCATGTCTTCGATGCTGCCGATTCGACCTTTGCGGTGAGCCTCTCGGGCCAGGAGGCGATCGAATTGCGGCGCTGGCTGCTCGGCCCCGAGCGCGAGGGACGCGGGCGCCGGCGCGGGCTCGCCGCAAGGCTGGCGGATGTTGCGAGTTATGACGAGGCCGGGGCCGAAGCCATCGCCGCTGCCGCCGAGGCAGGCCAAGCCCTGCCGGGCGAGGGCTGGCTCCAGCGCCTCATCGAAAACAGCCCGAGCGGGCCGATCGAGGCGCTACTCGCCGCGGTGCGCGCGCTCACCTATGCCCGGGACGAGAGCGGCGGGGCCGAGGCAGGCTATGGCATCGAGACCGAGGTCGCGAGCCTGCCGGGCGCAGTGATCGAGGCGACCGGCGCAGCAGGCGAGGCGCTCGCCACGATCCGCCTGCCGCTGCTGCGACTTTCCGCCCGGCTCGAGGCGATCCTTGCCGATCCGCCCGACTGGCTCGATGCGCAGGGCCGCGCGCGCATCGAAGGGGCGCGCTTTGCGCTTGCCTGGCGCTGCGATCTTCTGGCGGCCTGGGAAGCGCTGCTCGCCCGGCTCGGCGGGCCGGCAGACCCTGAATTCGTCGATTGGCTCGCGGTTGAAAGGGCCGAGGCGCGCGAATATGACGTGGCGCTGCAACGCCGCTGGCTCGATCCGACCAAGCCCTTTGCCAAGGTGGTGCTCGAGCCGGCGCACGGGGTGCTGCTGACCAGCGCCACCCTTACCGATCGCGCGGCCGGCGAGGATGGCTGGGCCAGCGCGATCGCCCGCTCGGGCGCCGCGCATGTGGCCAGCACCCCGCTGCTCTCCGCCGTTGCCAGCCCCTTCGATTATGCCGCGCGCGCGGCGGTGCTGATCGTCACCGATATCCGCAAGGGCGATCTGCCCGCGCTCGCCGGGGCCTATGCCCGGATCATCGAGGCTTCGGGCGGCGGCGTGCTTGGCCTGTTCACCGCGATCCGGCGGCTGCGCGCGGTGCATGGCCGGATCGCCGATCGCCTGGCGCGGGCGGGGCTGCCGGTCTATGCCCAGCATGTCGATCCGATCGACACCGGCACGCTCGTCGATATCTTTCGCGAGGATCCGCGCGCCAGCCTGATCGGCACCGATGCGCTGCGCGACGGGGTGGACGTGCCCGGCGATTCGCTGCGCTGCGTGGTGCTGGAACAGGTGCCCTGGCCCCGGCCCGACATTCTCCACCGCGCCCGGCGCGCGGCAGCGGCGGCAAGCAGCGGCGGGGGCAGCGCCTATGATGATCGCATCATCCGCGCGCGGCTTGCCCAGGCCTTCGGGCGCCTCATCCGCTCCGGGCAGGATGCCGGGCATTTCGTGGTGCTCTCGCCCGCCTTTCCCTCGCGCCTCCTCAGCGCCTTTCCCGAAGGCACGCCGGTGCGGCGAGTGACGCTCGATGAGGCTTTACAAGCCCTCGCGGCTGGTGTTGGGGGCATGGCGGGGGCGGAAGTGGGAGGAGCCTTGCAGCGATGAAAACCCTCGGTCTCCTGCGCCACGCCAAGTCTGACTGGGACGATACCAGCCAGCGCGATTTCGATCGCGGCCTCAACGCGCGCGGGCGCAAGGGCGCAGCGCTGATCGGCGCGCATATCCGCCAGCACCCGGTCACATGGGACAAGCTCATCGCCTCGCCCGCGGTGCGGGTGAAGCTGACGCTCGAAGCTGCCCTTCCCGAAATGCCGGTGATCTGGGACGAGCGGCTCTATCTTGCCAGCGTCGATACCATCTTCGAGACGATCGAGGCCCATGCCGGCAGCGGCGCCGAGGAGGCCAACGCCATCCTCATCTCCGGGCACAATCCGGGGCTTCAGGACGTGATCCTCGAACTTGTCGCCCCGGCCAAGGAGAACGCGCTGTTCAGGGAGGCAGCGGCGAAGTTTCCCACTGCCGCCTTCGCCGTGCTCGAATGCGACATTGCCCATTGGTCCGAGCTCAAGCGCTATTGCGGCAAGCTCGTCCACTTCACCCGGCCGCGCGATCTCGATCCCACGCTGGCGCCCGAAGGCTAGCGCAGGCGCTCCCCGCGCCGATGCCTAGGTCACCGGCACCAGATTGTCGTCCGAATCGCGGTCGATGATGAAGTTGTAGGGATCAACCCCGGCAAAGGCGGGCTTCCTTGCCGTCACCACCTCCACCACCTGCCGCCCGCTGCGCAAGGTGTGGCGCTGCATCGCCAGCACATCGGCCTTGTCGAAGGCGCCCGCGCCGGGCCGCTCGACGAACACCCCAACCTCGATCGACTCGGTCAGCGGCGCGGGCCGCTCCACCCCCTTGCTGTCGGCGTAGAACTTGCCCGCCTCAATGGTGATGCGGGTGCGCCACCGGCCATCGGCGCCCCGCCTGCTCACCGCCTGGCGCGCCTTGAGATCATAGACGGTGATCTTCTCGAACAGGTCGGTGATCAGCGCCTGATCCTCGGGCGTCGTCGCCTCCTTGCGCAGTTCGGCGATGAGATCGAGGCTCCTCGGGAACGGCGCGCGCTTGAAGCGGAAGCGCTCGACCAGCCGCGCGAGCGCGCGGTTAACCCTCTCCTCGCCAAGCCGGTGCTGGAGCAGATACATCACCAGGCTGCCCTTGCGGTAGTGCAGGTGCTGCTGGTTCTCGACCCGCGCAAGCGGCTGCTCGCCCAGCACGTCGCCCTTGCGCCCGTCGAGATAGCGGTCGAGCTCGAACTTGAGGAAGCGGCGGATCTTGTCCTCGCCATAGAGCTGCTTCATCACCATCAGCGCCGAATATTGCGCGAGCGTTTCCGACAGCAGCGTTGCCCCCTGCATGTCCGCGCCGATCACCTGATGCGCCCAATATTGGTGCGCCAGCTCATGCGCGGTGACATAGGAGACATAGTCGATCGTCTCCGGATCGCGCACATCGGCGGCAAAGCCGATGCTTTCCGAATAGGGCATGGTGCCGGCAAAGGCCTGGGCAAAGCTCTCGTAGCCGGGAAACTCGATGATCCGGGCATAGCCGAACTGGTAGGGCCCGAAATGGCGCTCGTAATAGGCAAGGCTCGCCTTCATCGCCTTGAGCATCCCCGGCACGTTCCAGGCGTGGCGCGGATCGTGATAGACCGAGAGGGCAACCTTGCCGGCCCGGTCCTTGGCCTCGGCATAGCGCGCGGATTGCACCGAAAAGAAATTGAGGATCGGCGCCGGGCTCTGGAACACGGCGATGCGCCGCCCGTTTTTGATGACGTCCGAGACCTTGTCGCCCGGCGCCACTGGCACCTGATCGGCGGCGGTGGAGATGGTGATGCGCGCATTCACCCAATCCGCCCCGATATAGTTGCGCTGCTGCGCGGCGCTGTCCTCGAGCCGGGCCATGCGCAGCTCGTCGGACAGGCCCTGGCGGCGGCGCTGGGTGCGGTCGGTGAGCAAGCCGAAGCGGCTCATGCCGATAACGGGCGCGAAGGTGGCGTTGTTCACGAAGGTGCCGTTGGCAACGACATCCGTGGCAGCCTCGCGATTGGCAAAGCCGCGCCGCCACACCTCGGAGGTGAAATCGAGCCTGGTGCGCGCCCCGGGGGCGAGCGGCTCGGCAAAGCGGTAGATGCGGATGCCGTGGCGCGGATCGTGGTGCACCATCCGGGCGCCGGCGATCGCGAGCCGGGGATAGGCGGTCTCTTGCTCCTGGCGCAGCACCAGTTCGCGGATTGGCATGCCGCTGTTGTTGACGAGGTCATAATGGCCCGACGTCGTCATGCGCCGATCTTCGGGGTAGATCGCCACGTCAAAGGCGACATCGGTGACCACCGGGCGCGGCAGGGTTTCATAGCGCAGGTATTTGCGCTCCATCTCCGCCAGCCGCGCCTCGGCCTCGTCGGCGGTCTCGTAGGTGTTGAGCACCTTGATGTTGTGGTGGATCACCAGGCCCGTGCCCACCATCCCTGCAAGCGCCGCCGCGCCAATGCTGGCCGATGGCAGGGTGATGCGCCGCGCCATCGCGCGCATCCGCGGCAACACCGCGGTCTGCGTGCCGCGCGGCCACAGCCAATGCGCCAGCACCAGCAGCACCACCCCAAAGCAGGCCCAATAGGCGCGCGCGACCAACCCGCCCATCCAGAAGCCGCCCGTGCCATTCATGTCGCTGAGCGGCTCGGCCGGGGTGCCGCCGTAATTGTAGAGGATGTTGGTGTAGCCGAGGTTCACCATGAAGATGCGCGCCAGGAACCACGCGAGAAACAGCCCCCAGCCGACATATTTGTTGGGGCTGAGCACCTGGAAGAACACCGCCAGCACCGCCACCAGCAAGAGGTCGATCGTCTGCGGCAGGACATAGGCGCCAAGATAAAGATCAAGCCCGATCGCCGGCGCCCCCTTGATCAGCTGATAGGCGATGCCCGCAAGCATCCCGGCGAGCGAGAGACCAAGCAGCACCACCAGGATTGCCAGGATCTTGGGCACGAACATCACCCAGGCCGGCACCGGGGCGGCATCGATCAGCTCGCCGATCTTCACCTCGCGCTCGCGCCAGACCAGTTCGCCGCCATAGAACACGGCAACGATCAGGCTGATGAGGAACATGTTGGACAGCACGGTCTCGATCACCTGCGCGGTGAGCGGATAGGACGGCGTGCCATAGAGCGTTTCGGCGAGCGCAAGGTTGAGCGCGATGAAGCCAAGGCCGAGCAGCAACAGCACCGCCAGACCCGGGCTGCGCAGCACCAGCAGCACCTCGGTGCGCAGCCGCGCGAGGAAGGCGCCGAGGCGCTGGGAAACATCGAAGCGCCGGGTAGCCGGGGCGGCAAGGCGCTGCGGCGCGGCGGCCGCCGTCTCCTCGCTGCGGGCCGCCTGACGCGCCAGCCGCCGCTGGCGCCAGCGCGAGGGCGCGCGCTCGGTCATGCTGAAGCGCCACCACGCCAGCGCCAGGAACAGCGCCGCAAGACCGAGCGCAAACAGCCGGTTGAACAGGAGGTTGCCTTCAAGCGGGATGGCGCGGGTGTTCATTTCCGCCGCGGTCCAGTAGCGCGTCGCCTCGCCGAGCGCGCCCACGCCGAGCGGCTCGAAGCGCGCCACCTCGTCCTGATAGGAGGGATCGGCCCCCAGCACCGCGCCGATCACCAGATAGCCCATCACCAGCACCAGCACGCCAAGATAACTCGCCAGCATCGAGCGGGTGATCGTCGCCAGGCTGAACAGTAGCGCCGAGGAGAGGATGATGTTGGGCACCGCGATCACCAGGAACGGCCAGGCATAGGTGCCAAGGCCCGCCGGCCCCACGGTTTCCGGATCGACCCAGGGCATCGCCGCACCCACCGCGATCCCCAGCGGCACGGCAAGATAGCCGATCAGCGCGATGGCAAGACCGCCGAGGAAGCGCCCGGCAAGAAAGCTGGTGCGCCCCACCGGGGTGGCGCGGATCATCGGGCCAAAGCCGGTGGTATCGTCGCGCACCACGGCATTGGCGACAAAGGCGGTGATGACGAAAAGGTAGAAGGTCGCCATCACCCCGAGCGCGAAGGTGATGGCAAAAGGGGCATTCTCGTGCACCGCGCCGGGCGTGCCGACGCTGACATTGTCGCTGGCGGCAAGGCCGAAGCCGAGCAGGAAGAAGATCGCAAGTGCAACCCAGAACACTGGGTTGGCGAGCTGATAGCGCACTTCAAAGGCAGCAAGACGAGCGGCAAGCATGGCGCGGCCTCCCCCGTTCAGGCGGCAAGCGCCGCAGCGCGGCGGGTTTCGGCGAGCGTTGCGAAATAGACATCCTCGAGCGTGCCGGTGACGGGTTCGAAGCCTTGGGGCTGCTGATCGGCAAGCACGTGGACGATGATCTGCCCGGCAAAGAAGCGGTGCGAGATGACCTCGTGCGCAGCCTGAATGTCGCAGAGCTGGTGGTGCGGGATGGTGCGCTGCCACACCCTCCCCGCCGTCGCCGAAATCAGTTCGCGCGGGGCGCCCTCGAGCCGCACCTTGCCGCCGGCAAGCACCGCCATGCGCGGGCACAGGTCGGCCACGTCCTCGACAATGTGGGTGGAAAGGATCACCACAACGTTTTCGCCGATCCCGGCAAGCAGGTTGAGAAAGCGGTTGCGCTCTTCCGGATCGAGCCCGGCGGTCGGCTCGTCGACGATGATGAGCTGCGGATCGCCGATCAGCGCCTGGGCAATGCCGAAGCGCTGGCGCATCCCGCCCGAAAAGCCCGCGATCGCCTTGTTGCGCACCGCCCACAGATTGGTCTGGGCGAGCAGGGTCTCGACCACCGCGCGCCGCTCCCCGCGGCCGGTGATGCCCTTGAGCAGGGCCATGTGATCGAGCATCCGATAGGCCGAGATGCGCGGATAGACGCCAAAATCCTGCGGGAGGTAGCCGAGCGTGCGGCGCAGGAGATCGGGCTGCATAAGCACGTCGATCTCGCCAAAGCGGATGCTCCCCTGGGTGGGCGCCTGCAGCGTGGCGATGGTGCGCATCAGCGTCGATTTGCCCGCGCCGTTGGGGCCGAGCAGCCCGAACATGCCCTTGGGGATCGACAGCGTGACGTTGTCGAGCGCGCGAGTGCCGTTGGGATAGGTGTGGCTGACGCCTTGAAGTTCGAGCATGATGATCCCCCATTGCGGCCACAGCCGGCCTTGCGCGCCATCCTAGCGCCGGGGCGCGCAGGGGAAAGCCGCATTGGTGGAGCAACCTGGCGGCTTTATCGAGCGGGCGGGCGGTTGGTCGATCCGGATGGCCCGTTGGTGGGCGGCGGGCTGCGGCGCACCCAGGGCTCATCGCCGCGGCTGATGGTGATCGGCCCGCACCAGGGGCGGCACAGGGCCATGGCCTCCGCGGCGCTGCCGCCAAGCCAGATGGCCTGATCGCCGGGCGCAAGCAGCACCGGCATGCGCTCGTGGACTTGCGCGGCATCGCTTCCGGCGCTGTCGGTCATCACCATGGCATAGCAATCGCCCCATTCGGCAGAGGGCCGCCACACCCCGGCCGCGGCGAAAAGCGGCGCATCGGCAAGGGTGAGCCAGGTGCGCGTCATCCGTCCCCTGGATCCCTCGGCCTCGGCCCAGGCGGTGAGCGGGATGAGGCAGCGCCGCTGCGCGAAGGCCTGGCGCCAGAAGAAGGTGGAAAGCTTGTCGGCGCGCGCATTGTTGACCGGCTTGGGCTTGAGCTTCTGGCCCTGCTTGCCGGTGAGCGCCAGCGGAAAGCCCCAGACCATCGCGCGCACACGCCCCTCGGCCACCACGAGGCCGGAATAGCCGGGATAGACTTCGGCCGCGAAATTGGCGCCGCCTGCCGCCACGCGCGCAGCGAACCAGGCGGCAACCTCGCCCGCGTTCTTGGTCATGCGGTAGAGGTTGCACACCGCCGCTCAGGCCCCGGCATTGCCGACGACGAAGCAGGCCGCCGCCATCAGCGCCCCGGCCCAGCGGTTGGCGCGGAACCTCGCCAAGGGGCTTGCAGGATCTGCGGCATCGAGACTTGCCACCTGCCAGGCGAGGTGTCCGGCCACGGGGAGCAGCGCGGCGAGCGCAAGGGCATCGGCACGGTAGAGCCAGAAGGCCAGCGCCCACAGGCCCACCGCCGCAGCATAGAAGGCGGCGATCCCGGCACGCACCCGCGGCCCCAAGGCCAGGGCCGAGGAACGGATGCCCACGAGCGCATCATCCTCGCGGTCCTGCAGGGCATAGATCGTGTCATACCCGATCACCCAGGCCACGCACCCGGCATAGAGCGCGGCGAGCACGTCCCAATTGTCGGCGCGCAGCTCGACCCAGCCGACCAGCGCCCCCCAGGAAAACACGAGGCCGAGCCACGCCTGCGGCCACCAGGTGATGCGCTTCATGAAGGGATAGGCGGCCACCAGCACCAGGCTTGCCAGCGCCACCACCTGCGCCTGCCAGCGCAGCTGCACGAGCACCACGAGGCCGATGAGGCACAGCGCCGCGAGCCAGCCCCAGGCGCGCCGCCTTGACACCCTGCCGCTGGCCACCGGGCGCGCCGCGGTGCGCGCCACCCTGGCATCGAGATCGGCATCGATGATGTCATTATAGACGCAGCCCGCCCCGCGCATGGCGATGGCGCCAAGTAGCAGCCAGGCCACAAGGCCCCATTGCGGCCCTGCGCCTGCCAGCCACACGGCAAAGCCGCAGGGCCAGAACAGCAGCCACCAGCCGATCGGCCGGTCGAACCTGGCAAGCAAGGCAAGGTCGCGCAGACCTTGCGGCAGGCGCGCCACCAGGCCGCGGTGCTCGCTGTCGGGGACGATCCCTGTGTTCATCGCTTGCCTCCTAGCCCGCCGTGGGCCTAGGGCCAAGCCATGCCCGCAACCCCCGCATGGCCCCCGAAAAGCGCCCCGCGCCTGTTCGTGCCCCCCGCGCTTGGCCCGGGCGCGCAGCGGCAGATCGAGGGCAATCAGGCCCATTACCTCGCCCGGGTGATGCGGGTGGCGCCGGGCGATACGGTGATCCTGTGCGATGATGCCACCGGCGAATGGGCCGCGCGCGTTGCCGAAGTGGGCAAGCGCGTGGTGGTGCTCGAGGTGGCCGAGCAGCTGCGCGCACGCGAGGCGGTGCCCGATCTGTGGCTGTGCCCGGCGCTGATCCGCAAGGACCGCTTCGATCTGGTGCTGGAAAAGGCAACCGAACTGGGCGCAGCGCGAATCCAGCCGGTGATCACCCGGCGCTGCGTTGCCGACAAGCTCAACCTCGAACGCGCCCGGACGATCACCATCGAGGCGGCCGAGCAATGCGCCCGCACCGCCCTTCCCGAGCTGGCCGAACCGGCGCGGCTCGAGTCGTTCCTTGGCGGCTGGCCAGAGGGCCGCACACTCTTTTTTGCCGACGAGGCCGGGGGCGCGCCCGCAGCCGAAGCCTTTGCCGCCGCGCGCGGGCCGGCGGCGATCCTCACCGGGCCGGAAGGCGGGTTTGACGAGGCCGAGCGCGCGCGCATCCGCGCTCTTGCCGCGGCGCGGCCCGTGAGCCTCGGCCCGCGCATCCTGCGCGCAGAGACCGCCGCAATCGCCGCGCTGGCGCTGTGGATGGGCAGCGCCGGGGATTGGTAGGCTGCCCTCCCATCCTGGCGCATACTGGCAAGATATGACCGCTTGTTCTGGCGCAATGCGAATTGGCCTTCCCAGCGGCAGATCGGTTTCCTAAGGCAACCGGCCACGGAAGGGCCAAGGCGCATGAGCACACGCGAATCCACCACCGCCGACGATCCGGTGATCGAGAGCTTCGAGCAGCTGCTCGCGCCCATGATCCGCGGGGAAAAGCCGCCTGCGCGCTGGCGCATCGGCACCGAGCACGAGAAGCTGGTCTACAAGCGCGCCGATTTGCGCGCCCCTTCCTATGACGAGCCTTGCGGCATCCGCGATCTGCTCAAGGGGCTCGAAGCCTTCGGTTGGACGCCGATTGAGGAAGGCGGCAATGTCATCGCCCTCAAAGGCGCAGATGGGGCGATCAGCCTTGAACCTGCCGGTCAGCTTGAACTGTCCGGCGCGCCGCTCGAAAACCTGCACGAGACCTGCGCCGAAACCGGGCGCCACCTTGCCCAGGTGAAGCAGGTGGGCGAAAAATGCGGGGTCGGCTATCTCGGGCTTGGCATGTGGCCCGACAAGCGCCGCGAAGATCTGCCGATCATGCCCAAGGGCCGCTATGCCATCATGATGCGGCACATGCCGCGGGTGGGCAGGCTCGGGCTCGACATGATGCTGCGCACCTGCACCATCCAGGTCAACCTCGACTATTCGTCCGAGGCTGACATGGTGAAGAAGTTCCGGGTGGGCCTTGCGCTCCAGCCGCTGGCGACCGCGCTGTTTGCCAATTCGCCCTTCACGGAAGGGAAGCCCAACGGCTTTCTTTCCTATCGCTCGCACATCTGGTCGGACACCGATCCGGCGCGCACCGGGATGCTGCCCTTCGTCTTCGAGGACGGCTTCGGCTACGAGCGCTGGGCCCAATACATGCTCGACGTGCCGATGTATTTCGTCTTCCGCGACGGCAGATATATCGATGCCGCCGGGCTTTCCTTCCGCGATTTTCTCGAGGGCAGGCTCTCTGTTCTGCCCGGTGAGCGCCCGCGACAGAGCGACTGGTGGGACCACCTTTCCACCGCCTTTCCCGAGGTAAGGCTCAAGAGCTTTCTCGAAATGCGCGGCGCCGATGGCGGGCCGTGGAGCCGCATCTGCGCGCTGCCGGCCTTCTGGGTCGGCCTTCTCTATGATCAAAGCGCGCTCGATGCGGCGTGGGACCTCGTCAAGCACTGGTCGATGGAGGAGCGCGAACGGCTCAGAAATGAAGTGCCGCGCCTCGCGCTCGCCACCCGCGCGCCCGATGGCGGCACCCTCAAGGAGCTTGCCCGCGAGGTGCTCAAGATCGCCCACGCCGGACTAAAGGCGCGCGCGCGCCTCAACGCCGCGGGCGACAACGAGACCGGCTATCTGGAAACCCTCGACGAGATCGTCGCCAGCGGCAAGGTGCCGGCCGAGCGCCTGCTCGAGGCCTATCATGGCGAATGGAACGGCGACATCACGCGGGTTTACGAGCAATCATTCTAGGGGGAGAGGGGCATGCTGATCGTGCTGGCCAAGGCCAAGGTGAGCGCCGCCGCGCTTGAGGAGGCCCGCAAGGCGATTGCCGCGATGGTGGCAGCCTCCAACGCCGAGGAAGGCTGTATCGCCTATGCCTTCACGCAGGACCTCCTCGAGCCGAATGTGCTCCACATCGTCGAGAAGTGGCGCGACGAGGCGGCGCTCGCCGCCCATTTTGCCACGCCGCACATGGCCGCCTTCAGCGCGGCGATTGCCGGACTCGGCTTCGAGGTGATCGAGGCGCGCAAATATCACGCCGATGAGGGCGTGCCGGTGATGTGAGGCCTATTCCGCCGGGAAAGGCGGCGCGCCCGGTGCCCCTGCCGTGGCGGCGCGCCCCTGCCCGCTGAGCCAGCGCCCCAGCCGCACCAGCGGCGCGGTGATGAGGCCGTGCTCGGCCATCCAGGCGTGATAGGCGCGGTATTTTGGGTCCTCGGCCAAAAGGTGGGCCTCCTCGGTGCGCGCGCGCCAGTAATAGATCGCGTTCACCACCAGCAGGAACACGCTGTTGCGCAAGGCATCGGCAAACGAGCCTGAAGTGACGAGGAAGGGCAGCACCGAGGCCCACCAGAACAGGTTCTTGGCAAGATAGGCCGGGTGGCGGGTGAAGCGATAGGGCCCGTTCGTCACCACCCCGCGATAGGTAAGGTTGGAAAAGCGGATGCCGAACACCACCGTGGCCCAGGCATAGATCGCGGTGAGAAACACGAGCAGCGCCCCCCAGGCCCACAGCAGCGCGGGGTTTGCGGCAAACCAGTGCGCCCAGCCCGGGGCGACGATCTCGTAGCTCAGGATCTGCCGGTCAGGGCCGATGATGCCCCAGACGAAGGGCGGATAACACAGCAGCGCCGCGAGCCATCCGGCAAGCAGGGGATTGCCCGAGCGGATGTGCGAATCGAGCGGGCGCAAGGTGAGCAGGTAGCCCACCGTGCCGATCTCGACATCGATCACGAACAGCAGCGTCACCAGCAAGCCGGCAAGGCCAACCGGGTCGCTCGCAAGGCGGGCAAGATCGGCCTCGACCACCTGGGCAAAGCCGGCGGGCAGGATCGAGATCATGAAGGCGCCGAAGAAGCCCTTGATCGCCCAGGCGCGCCAGTGCCGGGCAATCGCTGCGCCATCCCAGGTGCCGCGCCCGATCACCCCGCCACCGAGCAGCGCGGCGCCGAAATGCCAGGTGCCATCGCGCGGCTCGACGAGATAGCGGTCAAGCCAGATGACATAGGGCACCGAAAGCGCCACCAGCGGCACTGCGGCAAAGGTGAGCACCTGCATGGCGAACAGGTAGGAGCCTTCCCAATACCAGCGCGCAAGGCCATAAAAGGCAGCGAGGATCGCCCAGGTCGCCCACAGCCCGCACAGCTTGACCACCGCGATCGGCAGCACTTCGGCCAAGGGGCGTGGGCGGCGCCAGTCGATGCCGGTCGAGGGCCGCAGGTGCACCTTGTCCACCAGCACCGACCACAGCGCCATCGGCAGGGCGGCAAAGAGCAGCGCGGCAAGCGCGGCATAGGGCCCGGAGAGCACCCCGCGCTCTGGCCCCAGTGCACCTTCCAGCCCCAAGGCCGCGGCGAAGTCGGGATAGCTGCGGCAGAAGGCGATCCAGCCGATCAGCCCGGCAAGCCCGGCAAGGCCGACGCCGGTCGAGACATCGCTGACCGGCGGCTTGGGGCGCGCTGAGGCTGAGGACGGGGCAAGCGGGGCCATGATGCCAAGGCCCATAGCGCAAAAGGGTTAACGCCTTGGCCATAACCGCCGCAGCGCGGTGGCGCACCCCAACCGTCCGGTTCGCGCGCGCCTAGCGCCAGGCGTGGATGGTGCCGCTGTCGTCGAGGATGTAGAGCATCCCGTCGGCCACGATCGGGGCCAGGCTCACCGGCGCGCCGAGATCGGCGAAGAACTGCGCCGCGCCGTCCCCGGCGCTCACCCGCCACACCTCGCCGCGCGAGCTGGCCACCCACAGCTGCCCCCCGGCAAGCACCGGGCCGGTCCAGAAGATCGGGCCCTTCTTGTCCTCTTCATCCTTGTAGCGCTGGAGCTGGGCGATCCAGCGCACCCGGCCCGAGGACCGGGCGATGGCGAGCAGGCGCGCATCATCGGTGAGCGTGAAGATCCATTCCCCCGCAATCGCCGGGGTGGAGATACCGGCCAGGTTGAGCTCCCAGATGCGCTGGCCGGTGACCAGCTCATAGGCGGCCATGCGCCCGCCCTGGCCGAGCGCATAGACCCGGCCCGAATCGATGATCGGATCGGCATCAATATCGGTGACGGAGCCCACCGTGGTCGAGATATTGGTGCGCGCCAGCGCGTCCGACCACAGCACGCGCCCATTCTCATAGCGATAGGCGGTCAGCTCGCCGCTCGAATAGCCGGCAACGATGGTGCCCTGCCCGGCGGCGGGCGCGGCCACCCCGAACACCCCCGAAGCGGTGGTCGAGCCGCTTTCGTTCCACACCAGCGCGCCGTTGGAAAGATTGAGCGCCAGCAGCTGGTTGTCCTGCGTCATCACGAACAGTTGGCCAAAGGCGATGGTGGGCGATCCGCGCAGCGGGCCGGCGGGCTTGACCTTCCAGATCACCTCGCCGGTCTCGGCATTCAATGCCTTGACCTCGCCGACGCCGTTGGTGGCATAGACCCGGCCCGCATCATAGCTGACCCCGCCGCCGAAGGCCGAAGGGGACTGATCCTTGGTAAGATCGTCCTCGACCCGGCTCCAGATCCGCGCCCCGGTGTTCTTGTCGAAGGCGACGATGGTGCCGTCGGTGCCCATGGCAAACAGCTTGCCGCCCCCCACCACCGGCGCTGCGGCAAGCCGCATCCGGTTGGTCGATCCGGCGACTTGCGCCGTCCACACCTTCGAGGGTTTCTCGGCCAAGGCAAGGTGGCCATAGCTCTTGTTCGCCGTGCCGCCCGCCTGGGCCCATTCGGGATTGCTGCGCGGCGGCGGCAGCACCACCGAGACCGCGGCCAGCGCCGGATCGACTTCGGTGCCGCGCTCGATCCGCGAGAGGATCGGCACGCGGTTGCCGATCGTGGGCGTGGTCTTGTCATCCCCGCCGCCAAAGAGCCCGCCCTTGCACCCCGTCAGCCCGGCGGCCATCAGGCCCGCCAGCAGCCCGGCGCGCACAAATTTGCTTGTCATCATACCCGTCCGTCCAATCCCGTCACCTATCCGGCCGCATCTGCCGCAGCCTCGTCCCCCCCATTGGTCTCGGCGCCTTCCTCCTTGAGCAGCTTGCCCACATCCTCGACCGCGTCAACGCCAAGCAGCCCGGCCATCTGCCGCGCGCGCGAGCGCAGGGTTTCAGAGAGGCTCTCATCCTTGGCGATCGCGGCAAACAGCTTGCCCGCCTCGGCGCGATTGCCATTTTCAAGGTGAGCCATCGCCACCAGTTCCGCCGCGCTGCCAAACAGCGCCTGGCCGGGTTTGGCCAAGGGCGCGAGACGGGCGATCACCTCGGCAGGCTTCATGCTGTCAAACCCGAGCGTGACCTCGCGCAGCAGCGCCAGATCGCGCAGCGCCGGCGGCGTTTCCGGATCGCTGGCAATCGCCTTGTAGAGCACCCGGGCGCGGGCCGGATCGCGCTCCTCGATGGCGTTGCTCGCCTCGATGAAGCGCGCCGCGGCGCGCGCGCCGGGTGAGGCCTCGCCATTCAGCAGGGGCGCGATTTTCTGGTTCGAGGTGGCAAAATCGCGCTGCTGCGCATAGTCGAGCGCCGAGATCAGCGCCTCCGACTGGGCCTCGAGCTGTCCCTCGCGCCAATTGTGCCACAGCATGTAGGCCCCCAGCGCCGCGATCAGCGCAAGGATCCCGCCGAGCAGCTTCCATCCATGCGCGCGCAGGAAGGTGAGCAGCGCATCCTCACGCACCGCCTCGTCGATCTCGCGGATCAGCACCTCGTCCTCGGCCGAGGCTGTCGGGACAGGAGGGCGAGAGGTGGGAATGCGTGCCATGGGTGGGCCTGTGATCCTTGCGTGGGTTGCGATGCCCTGAAGGGCAATCGCGCGAGCGCGCTCTTTAGGCAGGTGCCGCCTTGCGCGCAATGGCAGGCTGAGCCCCGTGCCCGGCGGCCCACCGCTTCGCGCAGCGCGATTGAACCGGGGATGAAGCGCCGCGCCGCTCAGATCGCGCGCCCGATTGCCGCACCATATGCGGCGCGATAGGCCGCGAGCATCGCGGCAAAATCATAATGCGCCCGGGCATGGGCGCGGTTGGCTGCGCCCAGCGCAGCGCGCAGCGAAGGATCGCCCGCCAGCCGCGCGAGCGCGGCCCCCAGCGCAGCGCCGTCGCCCGGCGACACCACCAGCGCGCGGTTGGGCTCGGAGAGCATGGCGCGCACATCGCCGACATCGGGCGCGGCCACCGGCAGGCCCGCGGCCATCGCCTCGGCCAGCGCAAGCGGGAACTGCTCCGAACGCGAGGAGAGCGCGAAAATGTCGAACAGGCCTACCACCCGCGCCGGATCGACCCGCCCCGGCAGATGCACCCTGTCCATGAGCCCATTGGCTGCCGCCGCAGCCCGGATCGCCGCTTCCTCCGGCCCCTCGCCGCAGATGACGAGGTGCCATTCGGGAGGCAATGCGGCACAGGCTTCGACGAGGAGCGGCAGGTTCTTGACCGCGCGCAGGCCGGCCAGCGTGCCCACCCAGCGCGTGCCCGGCGCCTTGGCAAGCGGCAGCGCGGCCGGATCGGGCGGAGCGGCAAAGGCAGCAGTGTCGATCCCATTGGCAATCCGCAGCACCCGCCCGAGCGGCTGGCGCCAGGCGCCAAGCGCGATGCGCTCAAGCCCGTGCGAGGGCACGATCAGCCGCGCCGCCGTGCCGAGCGCCACGCAGCGGTAGAGATTGCGCTGCGGCTTGAGGCCGGCTGCCTCGTCCTCGTTGAAGCCATCCTCGTGGTGGATGAGCGGTGCCAGGCCAAGCACGCGCGCAAACAGGCGGTGGGCCATCACCACGTCCATCGCCCCCCAATTGTAGGTGAGGATGAGATCATGCCCGCGCATCGCCCGGGCCAAGGCCCACAGCCGCGCCGGGCTGGGCCGGCCCTTGAGCGGGGGGAAATCTTCGGGGAAACTTGCCATGACCCCCGGGTCGATCAGGGCGCGCGCCCCCAGCGCCCCCGGCTCGGCGGAAATCACGCTGTGCGCAAGGCCCTCACCCAGCGCATTCATCAGTCGCACGCAGCGCACCTCCTTGCCCCCGGCATCGAAGGTCGAATGGCAGTGAAGGACGCGAAGGCGCCCGCGGGCGGGTGGGTTCACGCGACCTCGTCCAGCAGGGCGTGGATCGCGGCACGCACCTCGGGCTCGTCGAGCGTCGGGGCGTGGCCCACCCGCGGCACGGTGATGGTGCGCATCTTCGGGTTGCGCGCCGCCATGCGCTTGACCGTATCCGGGCTGAGCAGATCGGACAGTTCCCCGCGCACCAAGAGCATCGGCACCCCCGCCAGCGCTTCAAAGGCAAGCCACAGATTGGGCGGCGCGGCGTTGCCGGGCCGGGCAAAGGGCTCGGCAATCGCCATGTCATAATCAAAGCTGATCCGCCCGTTCTGGGTGACCACCATGGTGCGCTTGGCGAGGTCAAGCCATTGGTCGAGCGTGTAATCGGGAAAGGCTGCGCCGTGGGTTTCGGCGAGCGCCTTGGCGGCGTGCACCCAGGTGGGAAAGCTGCGCCCCTGCCCGACATAGCCCGCGATGCGCTCGAGGCCAGCGGTCTCGACTTCGGGGCCGATGTCGTTGAGCACCACCGCGGCCATGCGCCCGCGCTGGGCCTGGGCCATCAGCATGGTCATCAACCCGCCCATCGAGGTGCCGATGGCAACAAACCGGGTGATGGCTTGCTCGGCCAACAGCTTTTCCACATCGGCGACATAGGTGGAAGGGGTGTAGCTGTCCGAATCCCGGGCATAGTCGCTTTGGCCACGCCCGCGCATTTCGGGCACGATCACCCGGCGCTTCGCGCTCAGATCCTCGGCCAGCGCGGCAAAATCGCGGGCATTGCGGGTGAGGCCATGCAGGCACAGAACCGGCAGGGCGCTGCTGCCTTCAGGCCCCGGATAGTTGCGATAGTGCAGGTTGAGGCCATCGCTGCTGGTCCAGAAGCGATCTTCGTAAAGTGCAGCCATGAACGGCAATTGTCCCCTCGATCGATCCGTGCCGGAAGGCGGGCGCAGCCGCATGGCTTGCGCGCCCCGGCGCTTGGCCGCACTATCGCGGGATGAACGCGCCTGTGCAACTGCCTGATTGGCCCGCTGCCTACCGCCCGGATCCGGCCATCCTGCCGCTGGCGGACTGGATCGGCGATCCGGTCGCCACGGCCGATTTTCCCGCTGCGCGCCTGCGCTGGCGCAATGATCGGGCAGCGGCGAGCGTCGGACTCGATCACCTCGACGATGAGGCCTGGGCCGAGCATTTCGCCCGCTTCAGGCCCCTGCCCGGCAATCTGCCGCAGCCGCTGGCGCTGCGCTATCACGGGCACCAGTTCAGGGTTTACAACCCCGAGATCGGCGACGGGCGCGGCTTCCTGTTCGCGCAGCTGCGCGGGGCTGATGGGCGATTGCTCGATCTGGGCACCAAGGGATCGGGCACCACGCCCTACAGCCGCTCGGGTGATGGGCGCCTCACACTCAAGGGCGCGGTGCGCGAGATCCTGGCGACCGAAATGCTCGAGGCGCTCGGCGTCAACACCTCGAAGACGCTGAGCGTTATCGAGACCGGCGAAGAGCTCTGGCGCAATGACGAGCCTTCGCCCACCCGCTCGGCGGTGCTGGTGCGCCTGTCGCATTCGCATATCCGCATCGGCACCTTCCAGCGCCTCTTGGCGATCGGCGATGAAGCGTGCATGGCGGCGCTGGTTGCCTATTGCCTCGCACAGTTCCCCGGCCCGCCCCCGCCGAGCGAGGCCCCGGGGCGCGAGGAACCGGCGGTGCAATTTCTGCACCAGGTGGTCGAGCGCCTGGCCGATCTTGCCGCGAGCTACATGGTCGCCGGCTTCGTCCACGGGGTGCTCAACACCGACAACATGAACATCACCGGCGAGAGTTTCGACTATGGGCCGTGGCGCTGGCTGCCGCGCTGGGATCCAGGCTTTACCGCCGCCTATTTCGATCATGCCGGGCTCTATGCCTTTGGTCGCCAGCCCGAGGCGATCCACTGGAACTGCGGGCAGTTGGCGGTGGCGCTGCGGCTGCTGGCCGACAGCGCCCCGCTGGTCGCGGCGCTCGAGCGCTTCGGGCCGCTCTACATGGAGCACGTGGCGCGGCGCTGGTGCTGGCGGCTCGGGGTGGTGCCGCGCGGGCTCGAGGAGGATGCGCGGCTTGTCTCCCTGTGCGAGCGGGAGATGCGCGAGGGCGGGTGGCAGCCCGATGCCTTCTTCTTCACCCATCGCGGCGGGCGCGGGGCGAGCGGCGCGCTGGCCGAAGCGCTCGCAGCCTATGAGCCGCTGCCAGACACGCATCCCTATTGGGCCGAGCCAGCGCCGCAGAGCCTGCTGATCGAGGAGGTCGAGGCAATCTGGGCCGCGATCGACCAAGGGGATGACTGGGGGCCGCTTCATGCCAAGCTTGCCGCGCTGCGCCGCATGGGCGAGGCCCATGGCCCCGCGCCAGCCCCGGCGGGCCATGCTGCCACACGGGCACACCCGTGATCTTCTTTGGCCTGTTTGCCCTATCTTTTGGGGGATTTCCGCGATAGCGCTGGGGTGGAATGCGGTGCCGCCGGGGGGCGGGCCGCGTGATCAAAAGGGCATGGGCAAGGTGAGCGAGCAGCTTCTCATATCCTTTGAACCAGCCAGTGGCGAGGAGCTGTGGCGGGGCACCCACAGCGATGTCGAGGCGGCGATTTCGGCTGCCCGCAGCGCCTGGGCGGCCTGGGCGGCGCTGCCGCTCGGCACCCGGATCGAAACCCTGCGCAGCTTTGCCAACGAGGTGCGCCGCGAGGGCGAGGCGCTGGCCGAGCTGATCGGGCGCGAAGTGGGCAAGCCCCTGTGGGAGGCGCGGGGCGAAGTCGATGCCGTGGCGGGCGAGGTCGATGTTGCCGTTCAGGCCTATGCCGAGCGCGCCGGCAAGAAGAAGTTCGATGCCGGCGTGGGCGCCAGCGCCGCGGTGCGGCACAAGCCGCACGGGGTGATGGCGGTGATCGGCCCCTTCTCCGCTCCGGCGCAGGCGCCTTGCGGCCACATCGTGCCCGCGCTCATCGCGGGCAATGCGGTGCTGTTCAAGCCCTCGGAAAAGGCCCCCGCGGTGGGCGAGGCGCTGGTCGCCTGCTTCCACCGCGCCGGGGTGCCCGAAGCGGTGATACAGGTGGTGATCGGCGGGCCAGAGGAAGGCAAGGCGCTGGTTGCCCATCCCGGGGTCGATGGGGTGCTGTTCACCGGATCGGTGCAGGTGGGCCTTGCCATCAACCGCAAGCTTGCCGCCAATCCCGGAAAGCTGGTCGCGCTCGAGATGGGGGGCAACAACCCGCTGGTGGTGGTGGAGACCCCCAAGCTGGCCGATGCCGCCGCGCTGGTGGTGCAGAGCGCCTTTGCCTGCGCCGGACAGCGTTGCACCGCGGCGCGGCGGCTGATCGTCACGGAGCGAGTTCACGAGGGCCTGATGGAGCACCTGGTGCCGCTCACCCGCAAGCTGATGCTCGGCGACCCGGTGGGCGAGCCGCAGCCCTTCATGGGGCCGGTGATCGACAACGACACCGCCGACCGGCTGGCGGAAAGCTTCCTCGCGCTGCTGACCGCGGGCGGGCGACCGCTGTTGCACATGCGCCGTTCGATGCCCGATCTGCCCTTCATCACCCCGGGCATCATCGATGTCACCGATATCCCTGAGCGGCCCGATCTCGAGCTTTTCGGCCCGGTGCTTCAGGTCATCCGGGTGCCCGATCTCGACGCCGCGATCACCGAGGCCAACAACACCCGCTTCGGCCTTTGCGCCGCGCTGATCGGCGGCTCGGCCGAGGATTACGGGCGCTTCTGGGCCAATGTCCGCGCCGGGGTGATCAACTGGAACAGCCCGACCACCGCGGTCTCGCCCAAGGCGCCGCTTGGGGGGATCGGCCTGTCGGGCAATCATCGCCCCGGGGCCAGCTATGCCGTCGATGCCTGCGCCTATCCGGTCGCCAGCACCGAGCTTGATCAGCCGCGCGCGAGCCTCGGCCTCGGGGTGCGCTCCTGAGGCCCGTATCAGGGCGCCCGATAAAGTAGCTCGACCGCGGTCATGCCATGGGCCGCCGGGCGGGCCAGCACCAACAGCCGCGCGCCTGCCTTGCCTTGCGCGGCGATGAGCGCGGCGGGGGCGCTATAATGGGTGGCTGTCAGCCCGGCGCGACGGGCGCGGACATAGTGATAATGGAGCACGTCCTCGCCCGCCGCCGCCGTGGCATAGCGGATGATGCGGATGCGGCAGGGGGGCTGATCGGCCCCCGCAGCCTGCAGCACCATCGCCTGCGGCGGCAGGGCGGCGGCGGGGGGCAGATCGGCAGCAAGCAGGAAATCCTCGCCGAGGCGCTGAGCGCAGGCCGCCGGCGCCCCAAGCGCACCGAGCAAGGCGCCCGCATCCGCCTGCGGCCCCGACGCGCGCGGAAAAGCGGCCTCGGCAGGCGGCGGCAGGGCCGGGATCGGGCCGCCTTCAAGCAATGCCATCCGTGCCGCCTCGCGCGCCGCGCGCGCCTTCTCGCGCGTGGCCTTGAACAGCGGCAAGGCGCTGCTGTCAGCCTGGCCGAGGATGGCATTGGCCTCGTTGCGGCTGGCAAGATCAGGATCGCTCATCAGCGGATCGTGGAGCGCCCGGGCAACCACCGGATCGCGCGCCAGCGCCGCCTCCTCGCCCTCCCGGACGTGCTCGCGCGGGGCGCAGGCCGCCAGCAGCAGGCACAGCGATGCAAGGGCAAGGATGCGGGCCATGGCCAGGGCCGTGGCACAATATGGTTAAGATTGCCCCCTGTTCGGGGCTTGGGGCACGGCAAGACGCCCCCGGGCCGCAATAGACCCGGGGGCGCCCCTCACGCCGACCGCAGCCAGCGCGCCGGCAGCCATGTGGTGGGCATGGCCGCAAGCCTTTGAACCTTTCGCCATCACCCAGGCCCGGCGGGCGATTCGCTCTGTCTATTCATTTATAGGCGCCGCAAGATGAACGGGGGCCGCTGAGAGCTGACAGCGCCGGTTCAGCCGCAGGGGTGCGCGCCGCGGCGCTTGCGCCGCGCCGCGCCCACCCCTAACGGCGCTGCGAATGCGCGCTTCCCCCTCGTCCGCCGCTGCCGCTGCTCCCCACAGCCCCGAGCGTTCCTCGGGCCTGCTCCCGGCGCTTGGCGCCTACATCATGTGGGGCTTCCTGCCGCTCTACCTGCTGCTGGTGCGCAGCGTTCCCCCGGTCGAGTTCGTCGGCTGGCGGATCATCTGGACGCTGCCGCTGTGCCTCGCGATCCTCGCCCTGCGGCGCCAGCTGCCCGAGCTTCGCGCCGCGCTCACCCGCCCGCGCAGCCTGCTGGCGCTGATGGCCAGCGCGGCGCTGATCGGGATCAACTGGTTCGTCTATATCTGGGCGATCATGGCGGGCGAGGTCTATGCCACCAGCATCGGCTATTACCTCAATCCGCTTCTCAACGTGCTGCTTGGCACCTTGCTGCTGGGCGAACGCCTGTCGCGCTGGCAATGGCTGGCGGTGGCGATCGCCGCGGCTGCCGTGGCGCTGCTTGCCGCCGGGGCGGCGAGGAGCCTGTGGATCAGCCTGAGCTTGAGCCTCACCTTCGCGCTTTATGGGCTGGTGCGTAAACAGGTGGCGGTGGGCGCGCTTGCCGGCCTGACGATCGAGAGCGCGCTGCTTGCCATTCCGGCGGCGGCGGTGGTGGGCTGGTATGCGCTGAGCCCCACCGGTTCGGCCTTCGGCCATGACTGGTGGATGAGCAGCCTCATCATCTTCTCCGGCGTCGCCACCGCGGTGCCGTTGCTGCTGTTCGCGATCGCGGCGCGGCGAATGGATTATTCGACGCTCGGTTTCATCCAGTATCTGGCCCCCACCATCGTCTTCATTCTCGGCCTTACGGTGTTTCGCCAGCCGCTGGCCCCGGACAAGCTGGCAAGTTTCGTGCTGATCTGGCTAGCGGTAGCGATCTTCGTGGCCGATCTGTGGCGGCGCCGCCGAGCCTAGCCCATCAGGCGCCAGCCGAGCCGCTGCCCGGCGTGCCAGGGGACGATTTCCTCCCCCGCCACGGTCAGCACCTCGGGCACCTCGGTCTCGCCACGCGCGAGCGTGATCGTCTCCTCATTGACCGGCAGGCGGTAGAAGGCCGGGCCGTGGAGCGAGGCAAAGCCCTCGAACCGGTCGAGCGCGCCCTCCTCGTCGAACACGGTGACATAGCTTTCCAGCGCAAAGGGCGCGCCGAAAATGCCGGCACAGCCGCATGCCGCTTCCTTGGCCTTGCGCAGATGCGGGGCGCTGTCGGTGCCGAGGAAGAACTTGGGATTACCGCTGGTCGCCGCCTTCCGCAGCGCCAGGCGGTGCTCCTCGCGCTTGGCCACCGGCAGGCAGTAATTATGCGGCTGGATCCCGCCCACCAGCATGGCATTGCGGTTGATGTGGAGGTGCTGCGGGGTGATGGTGGCAGCCACCTGCGGCCCGGCGCCAAGCACGAAATCGACCGCATCGGCGGTGGTTATGTGCTCGAACACGATCCGCAGCTTCGGAAAAGCCGCAGTAATGGCGCGCAGGTGCCTCTCAATGAACACCTTTTCCCGGTCGAACACATCGACCGCATGATCGGTCACCTCGCCGTGAATGCACAGGACGATGTCCTCGGCCTCCATCCGCTTGAGCACCGGATGGATGTTCTCGACATTGGTGACGCCCGCCGCCGAATTGGTGGTGGCATGGGCGGGATAGAGCTTGGCCGCGGTGAACACCCCTGCCGCCGCGCCGCGGGCCAGATCATCCGGGTCGGTGTCATCGGTGAGGTAGCAGGTCATCAGCGGCTCGAAGCGCACGCCTTGCGGCACGGCGGCGCGGATGCGCGCGCGGTAGGCCTCGGCCAGCGCCGTGCTGGTCACCGGCGGGGTGAGATTGGGCATGACGATTGCCCTGGCAAACTGGCGCGCGGTATAGGGCACCACGTCGCGCATGATCTCGCCATCGCGAAAATGCAGGTGCCAGTCATCGGGGCGGCGGATAGTGAGGCGATCGGTCATCCCTTCCCCTTAGCCGCGCCGCGCCCTATCTGTCACCCATGGCCAGCCATCTTGCCCAGCGCGCGCTTGTGCGCATTGCCCCGCTCGATCCGGGCGAGGATGCCGCCAGCTTCCTGCAGGGGCTCGTCACCAATGACGTGAAAGGCCCGCTGCCCTGCTACGCCGGCCTGCTCACCCCCCAGGGCAAGCACCTGTTCGATTTTCTCGTCTGGGCGGACGGGAACGACCTTCTCCTCGATTGCGAGGCGGCCGAGGCCGAGGCGCTGATCAGGCGCCTGACGCTCTATCGTCTGCGCCGCCATTTGGCGATCACCCGCGACGAGCGCCTGGCGGTGCATTGGTCACCCCAACCGCATCCCGGCGCCGCACCCGATCCGCGCCTCGCCGCGCTGGGCTGGCGCTGGCTGGGGCCGCCCGGCGGGGCAAGCGCCGATGCGGCCTGGCACGCCCACCGCCTCGCCCACGGCGTGCCCGAGGGTCGGGCGGAAATGGGCGATATCCTGTGGCTCGAAACCAATGCCGCCGAGCTCAACGGGGTGAGCTTCACCAAGGGCTGCTATGTCGGGCAGGAGAACACCGCGCGGATGAACTGGCGGCAGAAGGTGAACCGCCGCTTGGTGGTGGTGCCGCTCGCCGCCTCCGATCCGGCACGGCGCAAGGCCGCTTGGCCGGACCTCGGCCTCGCCATCGATCACCTCAAGGTCGAAAAGCTCGATCCCGCCAGCCTGCCGGTCTGGCAGCGCGCCGCTCTCCTGAAGGCAGACTCGCCGCCTGCCTAGGCCACCTCGCGCGCGGCAAGGCTTGCTTCGAGCAGCGCGGCGGCCCTGTCGCGCGCGGCATCGCGCGGCAGGCCAAGCGACTTGGCGAGCGCCGAGCCGATCAGCGCATCGCCGAGCGCCATCAGCACCAGCATCAGAGTGTCGCGGTGGATGCGCTGATCGCAGCCCGGCGCCTCGGCCTCGCTTGCGGTCAGCTCATCGACGAGATCGTGGATCGTGCCGATGATCGGATCGAGCGCATCCTCGTTGCCGGTGAGCAGCATCCAGCTGGTCAGCGCCCCCGCCCCTTCGCGGTCGAAGGCATCGAAGGCAAGATCGACCACCTCGCGCGCCGAACCCAGCCCGGCGCGGCTGGCATGCACCGCCTCGCGGATGGTCTCGCACACCGCCCGGGCGAGATGCTCTGCCAGCGCCTTCTGCAGCCCCGAGGCCGAGCCGAAATGGTGCAGCAGGTTGGCATGGGTGCGCCCGATCCGCGCCGCCACCGCCTTCAACGTCACCGCCTGCGGCCCGGCCTCGATCAGCAGCGCGCGCGCCGCCTCGAGCGGGTGGCTGCGCGATTCCTCCGGGCTCAATCGCTTGCGGCTTGCCATGGCAAACGCCGGTAATGGCTTTTGCCATAGCGGACAAGAGCCGCCCGATCAGGCCGCGCGCTGGTGCACCCCCGCTTGCGCAGCGAGGCTGCGGCGATATTGCGCCGCGGGCGCCTTGCCCTTGCGGGCGCAGGAAAAACGCTCCTCGATCCGCCCGCTCGGCTCGAAGCCGAGCTTCCTCAAGACCTTGCCCGAGGCCGGATTGTCGAGGAAGTGCCAGGCACCGAGCATGGTATGGCCGAGCATCGATGCAATGGCGAGCATCGCCTGGCCTGCCTCGCTGGCATAGCCCTGCCCCCAATGCGCCCGCGCGATCCAGTATCCGAGTTCGGCGCCAACCTCTGCCGGTTCAAGGCCGATGCAGCCAATTACTTGGGCATCACGCGCAAGCGTGACGAGCAGGCGCGGAAAGAGCGGATCAACGGGCCGCGCGGCAAAGGCGCGGGCATCGGCCTCGCCATAGGGCCAAGGTGCGCGGGCAAGATTGCGCACCACGTCCTCATCGGCAATTGCCCGGTGAAGCGCCGGGGCATCCTCGCCCCAGATCGGCCGGAGCAGCAATCTGTTGGTGCGGTGAAACACGCCGTCCTCCTCCTCGCCCCGCGCCGCCGATAGAGCCGGCGCATGACAATTTTAAGGCCGCGAAACTTTGTGATTCGGCAGACCTGAAGCTCGAGGGAGAACGTGAAAAGGGAGACAGGCCCCCCTTGCAGCAAGGGACAGCCCTGTCTCCCTCAATGGGAGGTCTTGCACCTCCCGGGACCGTCCCTGACGGACGATCCCTTCAGCGGATCGTCCGCTCTATTCGGCAGCCTCAGCCACGGCATCGACCGACACATATTTGCGGCCGAGCTTGCCCGCGTGGAATCGCACCACCCCGGCGGCAAGCGCATAGAGCGTGTGATCCTTGCCCATCCCGACATTGACGCCCGGATAGACCTTGGTGCCGCGCTGGCGGATGATGATGTTGCCGCCGATCACTTCCTGGCCGCCGAACTTCTTGACGCCAAGGCGCCGACCGGCCGAATCGCGCCCGTTGCGCGAGGAACCACCTGCCTTCTTGTGTGCCATGGTGCGCGAGCCTCCTTATTCGGCGCTGGCGGCGGCTTCGGCCGGCGCTGCGCTCTTGGTCTTCTTGGCGGCGGCCTTCTTGGCCGGCTTGTCCGCTGCGGCGGCGCCCACGGCGGTGATGCGCAGCAGGGTCAGCTGCTGGCGGTGGCCGTTCTTGCGGCGATAATTGTGGCGGCGCCGCTTCTTGAACACGATCACCTTCTCGCCCTTGGCCTGGGCGATGATCTCTGCCGAGACCGTCACCGCCTTGGGATCGGCCAGGGTGTCACCCTCGCCCGCGAGCAGGACATCGCCCAGCGTGATCGTGTCACCGGCTTCACCCGCCAGCTTCTCAACGGCAATCTTGTCTCCGGCGGCAACCCGATACTGCTTGCCGCCAGTGCGCACTATCGCGAACATGGCTTCATACTCTCAAACTGGTGCGGTGCCCGGCCCGTGGAACCAACGTTCCGCCAACCGAACGGCAATCGGGGGCCACGCGCGGTGACCCCGTGAAGGATGAGCGCCCGTAGGTGAAAGGCTGGTGCAAGTCAACCGGCGAGCCAACCTGGAGCGGCCAAAAATCGCCGCAAGGGCGCCGCTGAGGCACCTTTGCCAAGCGCGAGCGGCATGGTAACGATGTTTCGGGATTGTCATGCACCACCTGCGCCACCTGTCCGGCCTCATCGGCCTTGCCGCCGCGCTTTCGGCCTGTTCGGCGAGCGAGGGACGCTATCCCTCCTTGGCGCTGCGCCCCTTCGAGGTCTCGCCGCCCGAAGCCGCGGCACCTGCCCCGCCGCCGATTCGCTCCGGGATCGATCCGGCGATGATCGATGCGCTTGCCCGCCGGGCCGAGGCGGCCCATGCCGCCTTCCTTGCCGCGCAAGGCACCGCCGCCCCGCTTGCCGAGGCCGCGCGCGGCCTTGCCATCGAAAGCCCGTCACGCGCCCGGGCGCTTGTAGCGCTGGGCGAAGTTTCCTCGCGCCGCAGCGACACCGCCGCCATCCTTGCCGAGATCGATGCGCTTGCCGCCGATTCTGCCACCCGCCTCGCCCGGGACCCGGCGCTGGAAGCAGCCCAGGCCCAAGTTGCCGCCTTGCTGGCGCGCGAGGATGCGGCGCTCGTGCAGCTGTGGGAGGCGATGGGATCGTGAACCTTGCGTGCGGCACCTGTCCGGTCAAGGAAACCGCTGCCTGCGCGGTGCTCACCCCCGAGGAGCGCGAGGCGCTGGCCGCAGCCGGGCGCACCCGCGTCTTGAAGCGCGGCGAAATGCTGTTTGCTGCCGGCGATGAGGATGCCGCCTGCGCCACGCTGCTGAGCGGCGCGCTCAAGGTCTCCTCGGTCGATGTCGAGGGCAACGAGCAGATCCTCGCACTCGTTCACCCTTCGGGCTTCATCGGCGAATTGTTCAGCCCCTTTGCCCATCACGACGTGGTGGCGCTCACCGAAAGTCGGCTGTGCACCTTCGCCAGGGTGGATATCGAGCGGGCGATCGAGGATTATCCGGCGCTCGCCCGGGCGCTGCTGCGCCGCAGCCAGGCCGACCTGCTGGCGAGCCGCAACCTGCTCGAACTTACCGGCCATGCCAGCGCCGAGGCGCGCCTTGCCGCGCTGCTGCACGATTTTGCCGCGGCGGCGAGCGAGAGCTCGTGCCACCTGGCCCGGCGCTTCGAACTGCCGCTGACCCGCGGCGAGATCGCCAACATGCTGGGGCTGACGATCGAGACGGTGAGCCGCAAGCTCGGCGACCTTGAGGAGATGGGCGCGATCCGGCGCGAGGGCAAGCGCGGCATCGCGCTCACCGATCCTGGCCTGCTGGTGGAGCTTTCCGGCCGCGGCTAGGGTTCACCCAAATCGGGATGGGGCAGCGCCATGGGTGATGGACGCTGCCCCGGGGAACTTCAGGCCACCAGCGCCGCAATCAGCGCCACGGCAAGGCCCCAGCACACCAGCAGCACCGGCAGCACGAGCACCTGTGCGCTCGCCTCCCCGGCGCTTAAGTGGCCGGTCAGGGTCATGATCCCGTGGGCCTCGAACTCGCCCTGTGTTGCCGGACGCGAGGCATTTTCCTTGAGCCGCGTCCAGATCGCCGGCACCCCGAAGAAGGCGGCAATCAGCAGCACGATCACCGCCATCGGGATTGCGAGGCCCGCATTGGCAAAGGCGCTGCCCACGATCGCCAGAAAACCGAGATAGCAGGCGATGGTGGCAGCGTAGAGCGAATTGGGCAGGCCGAAATTGCGATCGGCCTCGATCTGGTGGCGCACGGCCGACACGACAGGGGGCTGATCGAGGCGACGGGCCTCGCCGCGGGCGATGCGTTCGGTAACGATATGGCTCATGGGTCGATCCTCCTTGGCTTGGAGAACCGCCTAGCCCAAGCGCAGCGGGGAAACCTTGAGGTGGATCAAATCAGCACTGCCAGCGCGCCAGATCGCGGTGATCGGCCTCGCGCGGCTCGATCCAGTGCCACTGCCCGGCGCGCTTCTCGCGCTTCCAGAACCAGGCGGCGCTCTTGAGGTGATCCATGCAGAAATCGACCGCGTCGAGACAGTCACGCCGGTGCACTGCTGCGGCAGCAACGCAGACGATCGCTTCGCCCGGAAGCATGAGGCCGATGCGGTGAACCATCAGGATGCCGACGAGATCGAAGCGCGCCAGCACGCTGTCAGCCAATGCTTCCATGCCCGGCAGGGTCAAAGGTGCATAATGGCTTAGCTCGAGCGCTTCGACCCCGTCCGCGCCGCGCACACTGCCAACAAAACTGCACAGGCCGCCGTGGCCGGGGCAGGCCGCGGCGAGATCCGCAGCCAGCGCCGCCGGATCGAAGGGCGCATCGATCAGACGGATTGCGCGCCACGCCACGGCTCACCCCCCCGAAACGGGCGGGAGCAGCGCAATCTCGTCTCCCGCACCCGCCTGCAGTGAGGCCTTGTCGGCCAGCAGCGCGCCGTTCACCGCCACCCGGTTCCTCGGATCGTCGAGCGCGGCGGCGAGGGCCGGGGCAAGCTGGGCCTTGAGCCCTGCCCAGTCGAGCGGCGCTGCCAGTTCAAGCGCGGGCCCGCCAGCAAGGTCGGCGAGCCGGCCGAGGAAGACCACCCTGACCACCTCACCCCCCCGTCAGCGACATGTGCCGCGCCAGCGCCGGAGCAGCGCCGCGCGCATCCATGCGGAAGTGATGGCGCTCGGGCTTGATCGCCAGGGCCTCATCGAGCGCTGCGGCGATCCGCGCCTCGGGATCTTCCGAGCGCAGCGCGGCGCGCAGATCGACCCGCTCGCCCCCGCCAAGGCAGGGGAAGAGCTGGCCGGTCGCCGTCACGCGCAAGCGGTTGCAGCCGGAACAGAAATTGCCGGTATGCGGCGTGATGAAGCCGAGCCTTCCGCCGGTCTCGGCAATGGTGACATAGCGCGCCGGGCCGCCGGTGCGGTGATCGCTGTCGGTGAGGGTCCAGCGTTCGGCGAGCCGGGCGCGCACCTGATCGAGCGGCAGATATTGGTCGAGCCTCTCCTCCTCGACATCGCCGAGCGGCATCACCTCGATCAGCGTGACTTCGTGCCCCTCGCGATGGCCCCAGGCGATGATCTCGGGCAGTTCGGCCTCGTTCACGCCCTTGAGCGCCACGACATTGAGCTTGACCTTGAGCCTCGCGCGGCGGGCTGCGGCTATGCCTTCAAGCACCTGGGGCAAGGCATCGCGCCGGGTGAGCCGGGCAAAGCGCGCGCGGTCAAGCGTGTCGAGCGAGACATTGATCCGCCGCACCCCGGCGCGGGCGAGCGCCTCGGCGTGTTCAGCAAGGCGGGTGGCATTGGTGGTCAGGGTGAGCTCCTCAAGCCCATGGCCAAGGTGCCGCCCGAGCGCGGCGATGAGGTCGATGATCCCGCGCCGCACCAGCGGCTCCCCCCCGGTCAGGCGCAGCTTGGTGACACCGCGGGCGATGAAGCCGCAGGCGAGCTGATAAAGTTCCTCGAGGCTCAGCACCTCGCGCTTGGGCAGAAAGGTCATGCGTTCGGGCATGCAATAGGCGCAGCGCAGATCGCAGCGATCGGTGACCGACAGGCGCAGATAGGTGATGCGGCGCTGGAAGCGGTCGATCAGCGAAGGAGGGGGCGCGGAGGAAGGCGCAGGAGCATCACGCAGCACCAGAAGATCAGGCTGGCGGGGGGGCTGAACCGGCATCCGCATCGTCATGGCACACGAGATACTGGCCTGTCACCCCGGGCGCATCTGCCAAAAAGCGCAGCACCGCCTCGCGCGCGTCGCCGGGACGGCCTGCCACCACATTGACCCTGGTGGGCGCCGCCTCGCGGGCGAGGTCTCGGGCGAGCGCGCGGCGCCAATCGGCATGATCGTGGGGCGCCGGGGGCATGAGGATGGCAAGCGCTCCGGTTTCGGGCGCAGCGATCAGCCGCCTTGCCGCCTCGAGATAGAAGGCCATGAAGGCCCCCGCCGCATCGAGCGCAGCGGCCGGCAGGGCAGGAACCTCGAGCACGCGCTGCATCGGCTCAACCCGCCAGATCGACTGGCCGTTCGCGGTGCAGGGTGATGCCGATCGCCTCGCCTGCCTCGGCGATGGCGAGCTTGACGATCTTCACCGTCACCGCCTCGACCTTCGCGTCCTGCACGAACAGGGTGTGGCAGATGTGATCGGCGACCGCCTCGATCAGCTTGAAGTGCACGCCCTTGGGCAGTCCCTCGGTGGCGGCGAACTTCAGATCCATGTAGTTCTTGCTCGCCTCGAGCGGGGTGTCGGGGTGATAGTGCTGCGCCACCCGGTAACGCGCCGCGATCGAGATGCGCAGCGGCTGGGGCTGGCCGGTCTCCTCGGAATAGATGCCGGTGAGGACATCGACGACGAGATCGTTGACTTCAAGTGTGAGGGTATCGGCCATGGCGAGGCCCGTTGGCAGGATGGCGGGCACAAGTCCAGCCTTGGGCGGGCCGCGGCGCGCCCTAGCGGTTCGACCAGCGTGCGAAGATCGCGCTTGGCAGCAGCCGCGCGCCCTTGCCCTCCTCGCGCACGGCAAGATCGCCATGCGCGATCTCGCCCGGCAGGTGCGAAAGCGCCTCGTCGAGCAGCCCGGCAAGCGCAAGGCTGCTCATCCGCACGGCATAGACGGTGAGGAACAGGAAGCGGCTTTGCCCGTCAAGCAGCCGCGCGCAATCGGCGATGAGGCCGGGCAGGTGCTCCTCGAGCCGCCACACCTCGCCCTCCGGCCCGCGCCCGAACTTGGGCGGATCGAGGATGATCCCGTCATAGCGCTTGCCCCGGCGCACCTCGCGCGCGGTGAACCTCGCGGCATCATCGATAAGCCAGCGGATCGGGCGATCTTCCATCCCGGAAAGCGCGGCATTGGCGCGCGCCTGAGCAACCGATTTCTTCGAGGCATCGACATGGGTCACGCGCCCGTGGCGGGACAGCGCCAGGGTGCCAAGCCCGGTATAGGCAAAGAGGTTGAGCATTTCCGCCGCCTCGATCCCCACCAGCTGAGCGCGCATCCATTCCCACACCGGCGCCATGTCGGGGAAGAATTGCAGGTGGCGAAAGGGCGTGGGCCGGGCGATGAACCGCACCTCGCGCCAAGCCAGCGGCCAGCCCCCCTCGGGCAGCGGCGCGGCGAGGTGCCAGCGCCCGCCGCCATCCTCGTCCGCCCCGGGGATGAACTCGCCCGCGGCCTGCCAGTCGGCAAGGCGCGGCTGCCACAGCGCCTGCGGCTCGGGCCGGATGAAGCTGTAGGAGCCGAAGGCCTCCCACTTGCGCCCGCCGCCGCTGTCGATCAGGCGATAGGCCGGATCAGGGCCGGGCCAGGCTTCGCATTCCATCACCAGCGGCTGCTGGACCAGGCGCGCCATCACCCTGCCCTGGCATGGCCAAGCACATAGTCGCGCGTTGCGGCATAATCGCCGGGGAGCGCCACCATGCTCTCCTCGCGCCCGAACAGGTCGCCCACCCGCGCCGGCAGGGCCGGGCGCACGCCCACCGCCCGCTCCACCGCATCGCGGAACTTGGCCGGATGCGCGGTCGCCAGCGTCACCAGCGGCACTCCGGCAGGAACAACGCCAGCGGCGGCCACGGCTCGCGCGGCGTGCAGGCCAACCCCGGTGTGCGGATCGATCACCTGCCCGGCCACGCGATAGGCCCAGGCCATGGCGCGGGCGGTTTCGGCCTGATCGGCGCGGGCGCTGGTGAACAGCGCCGCCGCCCCTTCGGCCTGGGCGTTGGTAAGCTGCATCGCACGGGTCTGTTCAAAGCCGCGCATCTGCTGTGCCAGCGCCGCCCCATCGCGCCCACCGGCATCGAACAGCAGGCGCTCGAAATTGGAGGAGACCTGAATGTCCATCGAGGGCGTGATCGTCGGCGTCACCCCGCTGGCCGAATAATCCCCGCTTGAAAGCGCGCGGTGGAGGATGTCGTTGATATTGGTGGCAACGATGAGCCGCTCAACCGGCAGGCCCATCTTCGCCGCAACGTAGCCCGCAAAGACATCGCCGAAATTGCCGGTGGGCACCGAATAGGCGACCGGACGATCAGGCGCTCCCAGTTGCAGCGCGGATGCGAAGTAATAGACCACCTGCGCCATCAGCCGGGCCCAATTGATCGAATTGACCGCACCGAGATTGAGCCGCCCCGTCACCTCGGGATCGGTGAACATGCGCTTCACATGCGCCTGGGCATCATCGAAGCTGCCTTCGATCGCAAGGTTGTGCACATTGGGGCTGAGGACCGTGGTCATCTGCCGACGCTGGACGTCGCTCACCCGCCCCCTGGGGTGGAGCATGAAAATTTCGACCCGATCGAGACCGGCCACGGCCTGGATCGCTGCCGAGCCGGTGTCCCCGCTGGTGGCGCCCACGATGGTGAGCCTCTCGCCCCGGCGGGCAAGGAAGGTCTCGAACAGCCGCCCGAGCAATTGCAGCGCCACGTCCTTGAACGCGAGCGTGGGGCCGTGGAACAGCTCGAGCAGCCAGTGCTGTGCGTCGAGCTGCACCAACGGCGTGACCGCCCCATGACCGAAATCGCCATAGACCTTGTGACAGATGGCCGAGAGTTCATCCTCGGACAGGCTGCCTGCAACAAAGGGCGCCATCACCCGCGCGGCGAGATCGGGATAGGCAAGGCCGCGCATTGCCCGGATCTCGTCCTTGCCGAACCGTGGCCACTCGGCCGGAACATAAAGGCCCCCGTCGCTGGCAAGGCCTGCCAGCGTCACCCCTTCGAAATCGAGCGCCGGCGCGCCCCCGCGTGTCGAGACATAGTGCATGGGCGCGCGGGTTAGCGCCGACGGCGGCGCAATGCCAGCACGTAGATGACAAGCGCTGTCAGCGCGAAAAAGAACCACTGCAGCGCATAGGCAAGGTGGTTGTTCGGAAGGTCGCCCGGATCGGGCCGCGCCATCGGCTCGAGACCCGCGACCGGCGGATCGGCAACGAGGCGCGGGCCGGGCGCGATCACCCCGGTCAGCGTGCCGCCGGAAAAGGCAGGTGGGCTGGAAAAGCGGCTGAAGCCGAGGTCGACGCGCGCACCCGAGGCGCAGGTGGCGCGCTGCACCCAGCCCTTGGCGCCGCTCGCCGCGGTGCCCGAGACCGCCTCGATGCGAACGACCCGCGGGCAAGCCACCTCGCTGCGGCGGAACAGCACCTCCTCACCAGCTCGCCCGAGCGGAAAGGGCACCGGCGCGCGCATGCGCGCAGCCGCGGCGTAGCTGGCGATCAGCGCCTCCTTCTCGGCGCGGCGGCCAAGCTGCCACACGCCCAGAGCTATCATAATGGCGACTGCCGCCAGCACGATGATGGTCGGGATGATCGGCACGCGGGCGCTCATGGGTGCTGGCTGTCCTCGTAGTGGTGATAGACCCACATGGTCTTGTAGAGCCTGAGACCCCCGATAACACTGCCGAGCGTCACCGGCCCCCAGAACGCGAGGCTCGCCCACAGCGGAGGGTGCAGCCATTCGTCCACGGCCAGCGCGGCGAGGATCAGCACCAGCGCCAGCAACATCGTCACCACGCCGACAAACCGACCGCCGCGCTCCAGCGCCAGAAAGTCGACCCCACACGCGCTGCAATCATCCGCCAGCCCCGCAGGCGCGGCGAACAAGGTTTTCGCGCCGCAGCGGGGGCACAGACCGGAAAGGGCAGCCGAGACGAGTCCCGGCTGCCCCTTCTGTTGCGTCAGACTTTCGCCCGCCCTCATCAGTGGTATTCGGCGCCCCAGCCGCCCCAGACATAGACGGCGACAAAGAGGAACAGCCACACCACGTCGACGAAGTGCCAGTACCACGCCGCCGCCTCGAAGCCGAAGTGCTGGCGCGGGGTGAAGTGGCCGAGATAGGCGCGGTAGAGGCACACGGCGAGGAAGATCGTACCGACGATCACGTGGAAGCCGTGGAACCCGGTCGCCATGTAGAAGGCGCTCGAATAGGTGTTGCCGCCAAAGCCGAATGGCGCAGCGCTGTATTCATAGGCCTGGATCGCGGTGAACAGCAGCCCAAGCGCGATCGTCGCCCACAACCCCTGCTTGAGCCCCTCACGGTCACCATGGATGAGTGCGTGGTGCGCCCAGGTGACCGTGGTGCCCGAGCACAGCAGGATCAGGGTGTTGAGCAGCGGCAGCGAGAAGGGATCGAGCACCTCCATCCCTTCAGGGATGAACTTGGCAATCGCCCCTTCGGTGCCGAACAGGCTGGTGGTGGCGCCGGTGGCCGGATCATATTCGATCGGCGCCGGGAACAGCGCGAAATTGAAGAAGCTCCAGAACCAGCCGACGAAGAACATCACCTCCGAGGCGATGAACAGGATCATGCCATAGCGCAGGTGCAGCTGCACCACCGGGGTGTGATCGCCGCGCTGGGCCTCGATCACAATGTTACGGAACCAGAAGAAGAAGGTCGCCAGCAGCCCGGCAAGACCGACCCACAGCACCACGCTGGAAGCCGTCCCGAAGACATCGGGGTGCCACGACATCACCATGCCGCTGGTGAAGGTGAGCGCCGCGATCGATCCGATCAGCGGCCAGATATCGGGTTCAAGGATATGGTAATCGTGGTTTGCCTTGCCAGCCATTGGTCTGTCCCGTCCTGGGTTGCCTCTTGGGTTTATCGCCCGCCCGCCGCGGCCGGTTCTGCCGGCGCCTTGGCGCGGTGGAAAGTATAGCTCAGCGTGATCTGTTCGACCCCCTTCATCGCAGGGTCATCGCGCATCGCCGGATCGACGAAATAAAGCACCGGCATGGTCACTTCCTCGCCCGGCGCCAAGGTCTGCTCGGTAAAGCAGAAGCACTGGATCTTGTTGAAATACTTGCCGGCCTTCTCGGGCGTGACGTTGAAGGTCGCCACGCCTGTGACAGGCTCGGACGAAAGATTGCGCGCGACATAGGTGGCGATGTCACGCTCACCGATGGTGACGGTGTCGGTCGGCTGCGAGGGGCGGAAGCGCCAGGGCATGTCGCTCGCGGTCGAGGCATCGAAGCGGATCGAGATCTTCGCCCCCGTCGCCTGCGCGGCGGCAGCGGCGGCCTTGGCCTCGCTCGCCACCATGGTGGTGCCGCCGAACCCGGTGACCTGGCAGAACAGGCGATAGAGCGGCACCGAGGCATAGCCCAGCCCCAGCATGGCGCAGGCCCCCGCGAGCGCGATAAGGCCGGTGCGCCGGTTGCGCTCGGCGGTCTCGGCAGACGTCTGCGGCAGGCTCGCCATCAGCCCTGCCCTCCGATCCGCGCGATGGTGATGGCGTAGAACAGGATCACGAAGAACAGCAGCGTGCCCGCCACCACCAGGTTGCGGCTCTTGCGCCGCCGAATGAATTCGCGCTCCTCTTCGGGGGTCATGCCAGCCACCCCTGATAGGCCGCGAGCCGATCAGCCACCAGCGCGGCAAACAGCACGAAGAGATAGACGATCGAAAATTTGAACAGGCGCTTCTCGGGCAGCATCTTGTCCGCCTGCCCGTCGCGACGGCGGCGCGCCACGGGAAGGGCCAGCACCACGAACAGCGCCGACAGCACCACCGCGACCGAGCCATAGAGCCAGCCCGCCCCACCGATCGCCCAGGGGGCAATCGCAACAGGTGCCAGGATCAGGGTGTAGGCCATGATCTGCCGCCGGGTCGCCCGCTCCCCCGCCACCACCGGCATCATCGGGATGCCAACCTTGGCATAATCGGCCTCGACGAACAGCGCCAGGGCCCAGAAATGCGGCGGGGTCCAGAAGAAGATGATCGCGAACAGCAGCAGCGGCATGGCCGTGACCTCGCCGGTCACCGCCACCCAGCCGATCAACGGCGGAAAGGCCCCAGCTCCGCCGCCGATGACGATGTTCTGCGGCGTGCGCGGCTTGAGCCACATGGTGTAGATGACCGCGTAATAGATGATCGCCGCGAGCAGCAGCGCCGCGGCGAGCCAGCCGATCGCCACCCCCATCAGACAGACCGACACCGCCGAGAGGAAGATGCCGAAATCGCGCGCATCCTCGCGCCGCATCCGCCCGCCGGGCAGCGGACGATTGCGGGTGCGCTTCATGCCCGCGTCGAGATCGGCCTCCCACCAATGGTTGAGCGCCGCCGATCCCCCCGCACCCATCGCGATCGCGAGGATTGCGGTGAAGGCCAGCACCGGGTGCAGGCTGCCCGGCGCAGCCAGCACACCGCAGATCGCGGTGAAGATCACCAGCGTCATCACCCGCGGCTTGGTGAGCGCGAAGAAGTCGCGCCACTCGATCGGTAGGCTCACGCGCGTCGAAGGGGCGGTGCTGGCCATGCTCTCCATGCTTTCATGGGCGAGGAGCGCGGCCAATATTGCCCGCGCCCCTGCCTTGTCCTTGCTTGCCCCCATGGGGGGGGCGATCACGCCCGGCTACGCCGTCACCGGACGATGATCGTGATAGTCATGCGCGTCGGTGATCACCGGCAGCGTCTCGAACTGGTGGAAGGGCGGCGGGCTCGGCAGGGTCCATTCGAGCGTGGTCGCCCCTTCACCCCAGGGATTGGCCTCGGCCTTGCGCCCGGCCACGAAGGCGTAGAGGATGTTGAGGAAGAACAGCACCATCGAGCCGGCCATGATGTAATAGCCATAGGTGCTGATCTCGTGCCAGAACTGGAAGGCCTGCGGGTAGTCGGGATAGCGGCGCGGCATCCCCTGCATCCCGAGGAAATGCTGGGGGAAGAAGATCACGTTGACCCCGACGAAGAAGGTCCAAAAGTGCAGGTGGCTGAGCAGCTCGGAATGCATCCGCCCGCTCATCTTCGGGAACCAGTAGTAGAAGCCCGCGAACATCGAGAACACCGCGCCCATCGAGAGCACGTAGTGGAAATGGGCCACCACGTAATAGGTGTCGTGCAGGTTGTCGTCGATCCCGCCATTGGCGAGCACCACGCCGGTCACCCCGCCCACGGTGAACAGGAAGATGAAGCCCAGCGACCAGACCATCGGCGATTTGAACTGCAGGCTCCCGCCCCACATCGTCGCGATCCAGCTGAAGATCTTCACCCCCGTGGGCACCGCAATCACCATGGTCGCCGCGGTGAAATACATCTTGGTGTTCACGTCGAGGCCCACGGTGTACATGTGGTGGGCCCAGACGATGAAGCCGACGACGCCGATCGCGACCATGGCATAGGCCATCCCGAGATAGCCGAAGACCGGCTTGCGACTGAAGGTCGCCACGATCTGGCTGATCATCCCGAAGCCGGGGAGAATCATGATGTAGACTTCGGGATGGCCGAAGAACCAGAACAGGTGCTGATAGAGCACCGGATCACCGCCACCGGCGGGATCGAAGAAGGTCGTGCCGAAATTGCGATCGGTCAGCAGCATGGTGATTGCAGCCGCCAGCACCGGAAGCGCGAGCAGCAGCAGGAAGGCAGTGACCAGCACCGACCAGACGAACAGCGGCATCTTGTGCAGGGTCATCCCCGGCGCGCGCATGTTGAAGATGGTGGTGATGAAGTTGGTCGCGCCCAGGATCGAGCCGGCACCAGCCAGGTGCAGCGAGAAGATCGCGAAGTCCACCGCCGGGCCAACCGAGCCGCTGGTCGAAAGCGGGGCATAGACCGTCCAGCCCACACCCGCGCCCGGGCCCGAGCCGCCCGGCACGAACAGCGAGAACAGCAGGCTGAAGAAGCCCGCCACCGTCAGCCAGAAGCTGATGTTGTTCATCCGCGGGAAGGCCATGTCGGGCGCGCCGATCATCAGCGGCACGAACCAGTTGCCAAAGCCCCCGATCATCGCCGGCATGACCATGAAGAACACCATGATGAGGCCGTGCGCGGTGATGAACACGTTCCACATGTGGAGCGCGGTGTTGAGATCATTGCCGCCGCCCATGAACTGGGCCCACCACTGCAGGTACTGGATGCCCGGCTCAGCGAGCTCGAGACGCATGATCCCCGAGATGGCACCCCCGACGATCCCCGCGACGATCGCGAAGATCAGGTACATCGTGCCGATGTCCTTGTGATTGGTCGACATGAACCAGCGGGCAAAAAAGCCCGGCTTGTGGTCGGCATGATCATGCACGCCATGGGCATGATCGTGGTGGATGTCGAAGCCTTCTGCGGTGGTTGCCATGATCAGCTACTCTTCATGCTTCCAATTCGTCGGATGGTTCAGCCGGCCGCGCCGGGGGCCGAGGGGGCGGCGGCGGCGCTCGCCGCTTCCTCACCCGGCATGGTGCCGCCCTGCGCCTTGACCCAGGCGGCAAATTCGGCCGGCGGCAGAGCCTCGACCACGATCGGCATATAGGCATGGCGCGCGCCGCACAGCTCGGAGCACTGGCCGTAGTAAACGCCCGGCTCCTTGATCGTCAGCAGCTTCTCGTTGAGCCGCCCCGGCACCGCGTCCATCTTGAACCACAGCGAGGGCACGGCAAAGGCGTGGATCACGTCGGTCGCAGTGGTCTGGATCCTCAGCGGCACACCCGCGGGCACCACCATGCGGTTGTCCACCGCCAGCTGCGCCGGCTCGCCGCGCTTCAGCGCCTCAGCCTCCGACAGCATGTTCGAGATCACCTCGATCTCGCCGTGATCGGGATAGGTATAGCCCCAGTACCACTGATAGCCGGTCGCCTTGATGGTGACAGCATCGGCCGGCGGAGTCTCGTACTGGCGGGCCAGCAGCGTGATCGAGGGCACTGCGATCACCACCAAGATGATCACCGGCACGATCGTCCAAACCACCTCGATCATGGTGTTGTGGGTGGTCTTGGACGCAACCGGATTGGCACGGCGGTTGAAGCGGATCACCACGAAGAGCAGCAGGCCGAGCACGAACAGGCTGATCGCGGTGATCACCGGCAGCAGGATCGTGTCATGCATCCAAAGCGCGTAATCGCCATTGGGCGAATACTGATCCTGGAAAGTCAGGCTCTTGGCCATCGCATCCGGCTCATCGCCGCGCGGATCGCTCGGCATCCCCTTGCCCTTGGTCGGCGCCATCGGGATATAGGCGCTTGCATCAGCAGCCGGCGCGGCGGGCACCGCCGCCTCGGCAGGCGCCACCTCGGCAGGCGCTTCAGCGGCAACCGGTGCCGCGGGGGCGGCGTCCTGCGCCGCAACGCTCAGCGGCGCCAGCGCCGCGAGCCCGGCAGCCAGCGCCGCCAGGATAGCCTTCTTCATACGGGTGTCCCTTTGACCCATGTGCATGTGTCCAAGTGCTTCGAAACTGATCCCATGCCGCCTGCCTGCCCGACCCCCCACGCGGATTCGCACCAGACAGCATCTAGCCGACCTTGCAGCCTGCCTACGCGTCGCCCTTAGCGATGCTTGCCGAGGGCCTCAAGCGCTTCTAGGGAGAAAATTATGCAAGCCGGCATGTTGCCCGCGCAAGTCGGCCATTTCTCCCATGTTTTCCATGAGGTTTGCCTGTGACACAAGATGAGGTCCTGGCCGAGTTCCGCGCTTCCGGAGCGCTGCTCGAGGGGCATTTCAAGCTCTCCTCAGGGCGCCACAGCGCCCATTACCTGCAATGCGCGCGGGTGCTGATGAACCCCGCGCGCGCCGCGCGCATCGCCGCGGCGGTGGTGGCAGGCATCCCGGCCGAAGTGCGTGATGCAGCCGAAGTGGTGGTCTCGCCGGCGATGGGGGGGATCATCATCGGTCACGAGGTCGCCCGGGTGCTGGCGAAGGATGCGCTGTTCCTCGAGCGGCCCGAGGGGGTGTTCCACCTGCGCCGCGGCTTTGCCCTGAAGCCCGGCGCCAAGGTGCTGATGGTCGAGGACGTGGTGACCACCGGCCTTTCCAGCCGCGAGGCCATCGACGCGGTCGCGCGCGAGGGCGGCGAGGTGATCGCCGAATGCGCGATCATCGATCGTTCCTGCGGCACCGTCGATCTCGGCGTGCCCTTCTATCCGCTCATCGCCATTGATTTTCCCACCTATGATCCCGATTCTCTGCCCGAGAGCCTGGCACGCCTGCCCGTGACCAAGCCCGGAAGCCGCAAAGCATGACCACCACCCTCCACCCTCGCCCCTTGCGCCTCGGCGTCAATATCGACCACGTCGCCACCATCAGGAATGCGCGCGGCGGGGATCATCCCGATCCGGTGCGCGCGGCCGAGATCGTCGCGGCAGCCGGCGGTGACGGCATCACCGCCCATCTGCGCGAGGATCGGCGCCACATCCGCGATGCCGATCTTGCCCGCATCCAGGAGGCGACCGATCTGCCGCTCAACCTCGAGATGGCGGCGACCCACGAGATGCTGGAGATCGCGCTGCGGCACCGGCCCCATGCCGCCTGCATCGTGCCCGAAAGGCGCGAGGAGCGCACCACCGAGGGCGGGCTCGATGCGGCGGGCCTGCACAATTCGCTTGCGCCGATCATTGATGAGCTGAAGGGCGCAGGAATCCGGGTTTCGCTGTTCATCGAGGCCGACGAGCGCCAGCTCGATGCCGCGCTGCGCCTCGGCGCGCCGGTGGTCGAGTTCCACACCGGCGAATATGCCCACGCCTGCCATGATGGCGACCGCGAGAAGGTGGCGCGCGAATTGAAGCGTATCACCGACATAGCGGCCCTCGCCGCCAAAAACGGGATCGAGCCGCACGCCGGCCATGGCCTTACCTATGCCAATGTCCAGCCGATCGCCGCCATTCCGCAGATCGCCGAACTCAATATCGGCCATTTCCTCATTGGCGAAGCGGTGTTCGTCGGCCTTGACCATGCGATCCGCCGGATGCGCGAGTTGATGGACGAAGCACGGTGAACCCGCCCGATCTTCCCCCCCTTTCTGGCGAACAGAAGCGCTGGGCTCTTGCTGCTGCCGGCCTGTTCCTGCTCGGCATCGGCTTTCTCGGCTTTGCCTTGAGCAATGGGGTGATGCAGGTCTTCGCGGTCGGCTGGGTGATGCTCATGATCTTCGGCTTTGTCGGCGCGATCCGCGTGGCCAGGGGCGACTTTGCCCACCCGCTGTTCAAGGCGCAGGTGATGCTCCACCTGGTCGCCATCGGCCTCTTGGTCGCGGTGATCATCCGGGCGTTCAGGTGATCATCGGCCTCGGCAGCGACCTGTGCAATATCGAGCGCATCGCCCGCTCGCTCGAACGCTATGGCGAGCGCTTCGAGAGGCGGGTCTTCACGCCCGTCGAAATCGCCAAGGCGCGGCGCCGCCCCTTCACCATCGCCGGCACCTATGCCAAGCGCTTTGCTGCCAAGGAGGCCTTCAGCAAGGCGGTGGGCACGGGCTTCCGGCGCGGCGTCTTCATGAAGGACATCGGCGTCATCAACGCCCCCTCGGGCGCGCCGACCCTCGCGCTCACTGGCGGCGCGGCAAAGCGGCTTGAAGAATTGACGCCAAAGGGCCATGAGGCGCGCATCCATCTCACCCTTACCGATGATCATCCTTGGGCCCAGGCCTTCGTGATCATCGAGGCAATCCCCCTGTGATCGGCCCCTTCATGGCAAGCACAAAAACCACCTCCGCCCAGGCCCATCCCGAGAAGATCAACTGGATCGCGGAAATCCGCGGCCTGGCGCTGATGCTGCTCGCCGTTCTGGCCTTCCACAGCCTGGTGGCCAAGCCCTTCTACATCCCCTCCACCTCGATGATGCCGACCTTGTGGGTGGGCGACCGGCTGGTGGTGAGCAAATATCCCTATGGCTGGTCATGGGCCTCGGCGAGCTTCCATCTCTTGCCGCGCGGCAGCTGGCGGGTGTGGCCCAAAACGCCCGAGTATGGTGATATCGTCATCCCCGTGCACCCCTTGCGCGACGAGGACTATATCAAGCGCGTGGTGGCGCTGCCGGGCGATACCATCGAGGTGCGCGGCGGGCAGATCATCCTCAACGGCAAGCCGATCAAGCGCGAGGTCGTGCCCCCGGTGCGCCTGCCCTTCGAGCCTGATCTCATCTGCCGCGATGGCCCGTGCCTTGCGAGCTTCGAGGCCTATCGCGAAACCGGGCCGGACGGGCGCGACTATTTCGCCCCGCCCACCTGGCGCGAAACCCTGCCCAATGGCGCAACCTATCTCACCATCGATTTCATCGATCAGCCGCTCGATGATTTCGGCCCCTACACCGTGCCCAGGGACAGCGTCTTCGTGATGGGCGACAACCGCGACCAGAGCGCCGACAGCCGCGCCCCGGCCGAGGAGAACGGGCTGGGCGGCGGGGTGCCGATGGCCAATATCGGGGGGCGGGCCGAGTTCATCACCTTCAGCCTCGATGGCTCGACCACCTGGAACCCGGCGACCTGGCTTTCGAGCCTGCGGCCCGGACGCGCCTGGACCAGCCTGCGCCCGCCGCTGGTGGAAGGCGCGGCCAAGCAATAGCAAAGGGGCAAGGCAGCCCATGGCGCGCAGGTTCCTCTACATCGTCGCGGCGGTGATCGTGCTCTTCATCGGGGCGCGGATCGCTTACGAATTATTCCAGAAGGAACTGGCGGCGATTGCGCTGGTCCCTTCCGCGCCCTTTGCCCCGGTCAGCCCGCTTGAAGCGAGCGCCTATGAGGCTGCAGGCATGTGGTATGCGCGCCCCGGCATCGGCCTTGGCGATCCCACCCGCTGGCAGCCGCCGCTCGACCCCGGTGCCGCCCCACTCCCGGAAGCCAAGGCGCCGCCCTTCGCCGTGTTCTTCGTCCACCCGACGAGCTATCTCAACCGGGCCGCCTGGAACGCGCCGCTCGCAAATGGCGGCGATCCCGAGGCCGAGCGCATCGCCCGCATCTATCTGCGCGGCATGGCGAGCGCCTTCAACCCGGCGCGCGAGATCTGGGCGCCGCGCTATCGCCAGGCGACCATGGGCGCCTTCCTCACCGATGCGCCCGAAGCGCGCCAGGCGCTCGATGCTGCCTATGGCGATGTGCGCGAGGCCTTCCGCTTCTTCCTTGCGACTATCGACCCCAAAATGCCCTTCGTGCTCGCCGGCCATTCGCAAGGCGCGCTCCATCTCAAGCGCCTGATCGCCGAGGAAGTGCAGGGCACCCCGGCAGCGCGCCGGCTGGTGGCGGCCTATATCATCGGCTGGCCGGTCTCGCCCCGCCGCGATCTGCCCGTCATGGGCCTTCCCGCCTGCGGTGCGCCAGACCAGACCGGCTGCGTCATCAGCTGGTCGAGCTTTGCCGAGCCGGCCGATCCCGCGCAAGTGCTCGAAGCCTATGGCAAGACCCCGGCGCTCGATGGCACGCCGCCCGGCGCCGAGCCGATGCTGTGCACCAATCCGCTGACCGGCAGGCCCGGCGGCGCCGCGCCCGCCAGCGCCAATCTCGGCACGCTGGTGCCCGAGGATACGATGGAGAAGGGCGAACTCGTCCCCGGCCTCGTCCCGGCGCGCTGCGACAGCCGCGGGATCCTGTTGATCGGCCCGCCGCCCGAAATGGGCAGCTATGTCCTGCCGGGCAACAATTACCATGTCTATGATATCCCGCTGTTCTGGGCCAACACCCGGGCCGATGTCATCCGCCGCGTCGCGGCCTGGAAAGCCCCGTAAAGCCCATGGAGGCGCTGATCCACGAGGATGCGCGCCGCTTTGCCGCCGCGCTTGGGGATGGCGGGGTGCTGCTCGGCCTTGACCTTGGCACGCGAACCATCGGCACCGCGCTGTGCGATGCCGGCTGGCGCTTTGCCACCAATCACTCCACCCTTCCCCGCAGCAAGTGGGGCAAGGACCGCGAGGCGCTTGCCGCGCTGATTGCGGCGCGCGCAGTCAGGGGCATCGTGCTCGGCCTGCCGCGCAACATGGATGGTTCGGAAGGCCCGCGCGCCCAGGCCAGCCGCGCCTATGCCCGCAACCTTGCCGCGGCCTTCGGCCTGCCGATCCTGCTCTGGGACGAGCGCTGGTCAACCCAGGCAGCCGAAGCGGCGATGATCGATCAGGACATGAGCCGAGCCAAGCGCGCGCGCGCGATCGATGCCCATGCCGCCGCAGTGATCCTGCAAGGGGCGATCGACCGTCTCGCCGGCGGCGTGCTCTAGACCGTAAACTCATAAGCTGACTTGCGCGGACTGAGCGCGGTTGATTCAAGGCTTCGGGAAGGAGTTTTGGATGACGCGTCGCAGATTTGAACTGACCGATGACGAGTGGCTGGTGATTGAGCCGTTGTTGCCGAACAAGCCTCGTGGGGTGCCGCGGGTGGATGACCGGCGGGTCATCAACGGGATATTGTGGCGCTTTCGCACGGGCAGTCCTTGGGCTGATATTCCCGAGCGCTATGGCCCACACACCACCTGCTACAACCGCTTCGTGCGCTGGCGCAAAGCCGGTGTGTGGGACAGGCTTCTCGAAGCGGTGAGCCAAGCCTTCGACGGCGAGTTGGTCATGATCGACAGTTCTTCCATTCGGGTTCACCAGCACGGTGCGACCCTAAAAAGGGGGACCCAAATCGCTGCATGGGACGTTCCCGGGGCGGTTTGACAACCAAGATCCACGCGCTGGTTGATGGTCGCGGTCTGCCGATCAGGCTGCATCTGTCCGAAGGCCAGGCCAGCGATTGCCGTGAGGCTGAGGGTCTGCTGGCCGCCGTGCCAAGCGGCAGCACCTTTCTGGCCGACAAGGCTTATGACAGCGATGCTATTCGCAGCCGGATCACCGCTCAGGGAGGCTTCGCCAACATCCCAGCCAAGCGCAACCGCCGTAAAGGCTTCGCATTCAGCAGCTTTCTCTACCGCTACCGCAATTTGGTCGAACGGTTCTTCGGAAAACTCAAAAACGCCAGAGGCTTGGATACCAGATACGACAAACGAAGCGACAACTTCCTAGCTGCCATCAAGCTCTTCTGCACACGACTATGGATCGCCGCTAATGAGTCTACGGCCTAACCTTCTTGTGCCGATAGCATCCGGCGCCGCGCCCGGGCGGCGCCGGCCACCATGCGGCTGCCCGAAAGCTCGGCCGTGCGCCAGATCGCCTCGGCAGCTTCGGCATCGGCGGCGATTTCCGCCCGCGCCGCAAAGCTTGCAAGGCGCAGCCGATCGCTGGGATGATGCGCGCCGACCCATGCGGCATAGTCCAACGCCGCATCCGCCCCGCTCGCCACCGCCACCTTCAGCAGCACCTCCTGCACATTGGGGTTGAGCAGCCGCGCCAGCGTGCCGTGCTCCAGATCAAAGCCATATTGATCGAACCAGGCCTGCGCCGGATCGAGAGCAATGAGGTTGAGTGAGACCGAGAGGCTTTCGGGCGGGTGCTGGCAATGCACATCGACATGGCGGCGGTAGAGCATGAGCTTGCCCGGGGTGAGCGCGCTGCGCTCGACGAAGCGCAGGCCCGCGGCCTCGCCCGTGTAGCCAGCAAGCGCCTCATAATCTTCCTCGTAATAGTCGCTGACATAGCCCGGACCGCAATAACCCACGGTGAGAAAATCGAAATTGTGGTCATGCGCGATGCCATAGACAAAGCTTTGCGGCCCGCTTGCCTGAAAGGCATGGTCGTGCGGCGCGGGCCAGATCGCCGCGCGGAGGAAGGCGGCTCCCGGGCGGCTCAAGCGCGGGCGGCCGAGCATGATCGCCTGCACCCCATAGGCGCTGTCAATCACCGCCCCGGCGCGACCGGCGAGTTGATCGACCAGCAATTCGCCTAGGAAGTCGCGGTTGTTGGCCAGACGCCGCAGCCAATTGGCCGCTTCGCGCGTGCTGGCCGGATCGTCGGCCAGAAAGGCAAGTTCGTCGAGCGCTGCGACGCATTCGGCAAGCGTGCAGGCCTCCTCGAGCGGATTGTCGATCACCAGCGGCATCAGGCTGCCTCAGCCATGAGGGCAGCCATCTCTGGCCGGACCGCGCGCAGCCGCGCGGCAAGCCCGCTCGCTTGCGCCGCAAGCGGATCGGCAGGATCGCTCGCCAGCGCGCCGAGGAGTTTGAGACCTTCGGCCGCATCGAGCGCCAGCGCCTGGCGCAGCGCTTCCCAGCGCAAGTCGCGTGGTGCTGCCCTGTCGCGCGCCAGCCGCGCCATCTGCGAGAGCGCCGGGCGATGGCCGAGCGCGCCGAGCACGCCCAGCGCCATGAGCTGCTGGCTGGAGCGCTTGCACCCGCTCACCCGGCGCAGCACGCGGCCATCACCGCACGCGACCAGCGCCCCTTCGGCAGGCGAATCGGGCACGCGGATCAGCTGCAGAAGCACCAGCGGGCGGGTGACGGCCACAATCCGCCGCGCCTGTGCCACCCCCGAACGTTGCAGGCGCACGCCGGGGGCAAGGGCCTGTTCCACACCCACCAAGCCTGCGGGCGCCCGCTGATAGCAGAGCGCCGCGCCCTCGCCGACAAGCACCACTTCGTGCACCTCGCCATCCTCGAACAGCACGGCCTCAGGCACGGCGCGGGGGCGCGGGGCGTGGACGGAAAGGCCTAGCACCGCGCCGGCGTGGACGACAAGCTCGAGCCTGACGAGGCCCTCGGCGCTGCGGTGGCCAAGCGCGGGCAGGGCCAGCGGCTCGGCCCTCAAGGCGGCGAGCAGGGGCTGCAACAGGCTTTCAAGCAGGGCCTTGCCCGCCTGCGCGTCGGCAAGAAGGCGGGCGAGCGCGGGGCACTGCTCCAGCCCCGCACCGCCGGCATGGCGCGCCAGGTCCGCGGTGATTTCGGCCACGTCGGGCCGCGCGCGCCATCGGGCAAGCGCCGCCTCGGTCAGCGGCTGGTCTGGCCCCTGCGCACGCAACCCGGCGAGCGCGGCATCGACCCGCATCGCGCGCTCACTTGGGCAGGATCTCGTAGAGATAGACCATGATCTCGAAGACCCGGTCGTCAACCTGGCCGCCGGCCTCGATCACCGCGCCGAACAGCGCGGCGGCATCATCGAGCAGCGGGATCTCGTTGAGTTCGATTCTGGACATGTGGCGTTCCCCTTCCCCTTGTGCGGCGGCGCGCCTGTGCGGCAAGCGCCCGTCGGCAAGGGTGCGCGCCGGCATGGAGGATGCGAAATTAAAAGATTGTAACCGTGCCCCTGCCGCCCCTAATGACCGGCGCATGACCACGCCTGCTGCCCGTTTCGATGCGCGCACCGCCTCGCAATGGTTCTTCCGCCATGGCCATACCGGCTGGCTCGGCCTCAGGTTCACCGATCAGGGGGACAACTGGGTCGAGCTGGAACTGCCCTGGCGCGCTGATCTTATCGGCGATCCCGGCCGCGAGGTGCTGGCCTCGGGCCCGATCATCAGCCTCATGGACATGGCCAGCGGCATGGCGATCTGGCAGACCCGCGGCACCTTTGCCCCGGTGGCAACGCTCGATCTCAGGGTCGATTACCAGCGCCCGGCGCGCCCCCGGGCAAGCGTCAGAGGAAGGGTCGAATGCTATCGCACCACCCGCTCGGCCGCCTTCGTGCGCGGCATTGCCTATGATGCCGATCCGACCGATCCGGTCGCCCATGTGGCCGGCTGCTTCATGACCATTGCTGCCGATCCGCGCCAGGAAGTGCCTGCGCTCAAGGGAGCTGGTGGCCTTGGCTGAAACGATCATCGAACTGCCCGCCTATGCCCGCTCGCTCGGGATCGAATGGACCGGCGAGGAAGAAGGCGGAATGCCGGTGCTGCGGCTTGGCTTTGGAGGAATGGTCGAGGGCCGCCCCCGGCACTTTCACGGCGGGGCGACCGCCGGGCTGCTCGAGACCGCGGGCTATGCCGCGCTGCGCACCGCGCTGCTGGCGGCGGGGCGCAATCCGGGGATGAAGCCGATCAACATCACGGTGCAATATCTCTCCGCGGGCCGGGCGCAGGCGAGCCATGCGGTGGGCCGCATCACCCGCCTCGGGCGGCGCAACGCCAATATCGCGGTCGAGGCCTGGCAGGATGATCGCAGCCGCCCGATCGCCACCGCGGTGATGAACATCCTGATGGGCTAACGCCGCGGCGGCGCGAGGGTGGTGCCGGCCTTATGGCGGGCCGGTGGGCGATGCCGAAGCCGAGGGCGCCGGCGCCGGTGCGGGCTGCACTGCCACCCCGCCCCCATCGATCCTGAGTTCAACCGGCACGCCTTCCTGCCGCAGGGTCACGCCATTGCCCTCGATGCTGATCGTGGCCCCCTCCTGCCCGAGCGGGAGCGCCCCGCCCTCGACATCGAGCGGCTGCACCGGGCCTTCGGGATCGGGGGTGGTATCGGGCCGGGGCCGCCCCTCGCCCTCGATCCTGAGCGCCCCGCGCATGAAATCGCGCCAGATCCGCGCCGGCAGGCTGCCCCCGGTGATCCCGGCAAGCGGGGTGTTGTCATCATTGCCGATCCACACGCCGACAACCAGATCGCCGGCATAGCCCACGAACAGCGCATCGCGGTAATCCTGGGTGGTGCCGGTCTTGCCGAAATTGGCGACCGGCAGGCGCGCCGCGCGCCCGGTGCCGCGGTTGATCGCGGCGCGCAGCATCGCCTCCATGTTTGCGTGGGTGCGGCGCGAGAAGCTGCGCTTGCCGCTCGTCAGCCATGCCCACCAGCCCGGCTCGCCCCGGGCAAAGGGATGGGGTTCAACCGGGAACTGGTTGGCCGCGATCCCGGCATAGGCGGCGGTGAGTTCGAGCAGGGTCATTGAACTGGTGCCGAGCGCAAGGCTCGGGTCGCCCTCGGCCATCGGCGCGCGGATGCCGAGGCGGCGGGCGGTGCGGATCACCTTGTCGCTGCCCACCGCCTGGAGCAGCCGCACCGCAGCGACATTGCTCGATGAGGCAAAGGCATCTTCAAGCGTGATCGTGTCCGAATAACGCCCCCCGGCATTGCGCGGGCGATAGCTGCCTTCAGCGATCTCGGTGTTGGCGATGGTATCGGATGGCTGCCAGCCCTGCTCGAGCGCGGTCAGATAAACGAAGGTCTTGAAGGTCGATCCCGGCTGGCGGCGCGCCTGGGTGGCGCGGTTGAAGGGCGAGCGCGCATAGTCGCGCCCACCGACCATCGCCACCACCTCGCCGTTGCGGCGCATCGCCACCAGCGCCACCTGCGCCTTGCCCAGCGGCGCGCGGGCGACGATCCGGCTTGCCAGCCCCTGAAGCCGGGCATCGAGCGTGGTGGTGATGGTTTGCGTGGCATAGCTCGCCTCGATCCCCTCGCGCGCCAGCGGCAGGGCCCAATCGGCAAAATAGGTTCCGGTGGGCAGCTTGTCCTCGCGCGTGCGCACGTCGAGCCGGGGATCGGGCAGCGTCGCGGCTTCGGCCGGGGTGAGGTAGCCCTCCTCCACCATTGCCGCGATTACCTGCTTCATGCGCGCCCTGGCCTTGTCGTAATGGCGCGTAGGGGCATAGCGCGAAGGCGCTTGCAGCAGTCCGGCCAACATCGCCGCCTGTTCGGGCCTGAGCTTTTCTGGCTGGCGGTAGAAATAGTGCAGGGATGCGGCGCGCAGGCCATATTGGTTGTCGCCGAAATAGGCGTTGGACAGATAGCGCTCGAGGATCTCTTCCTTGGTCAGCCAGGCCTCGAGCCAGAAGGCGATCAGCGCCTCGCGCGCCTTGCGGCTGAGCGATTGTTCGGGCGTCAGGAAGGTGAACTTGGCGAGCTGCTGGGTGATGGTCGAGCCGCCGCCATAGCCGGTGAGTGCCGCCCGGGCGATGCCGCGCGGATCGATGCCCCAATGGCTGTAGAAGCGCCGGTCTTCGATCGCAAGGAAAGCCTCGACCACATGGGGGGGCAGGTCGGCAACCCTGACCGGGGCGGCAACGATCGCCCCCTGCCGCGCGATCGGGGTGCCATCGCTGGCAAGCAGGGTGATCTGCGGAGGCGCGATGGGTTCAAGGCTCTTGGAAAGCGGCGCGGTGATCGCGAGCCAGGCGATGAGCAGGGCAAAGAGCCCGAGGGCGGCGGCGAGCGCGCGCCCGGCCCACCACAGGCGCGAGCGGCCCTGCCAATAGGCGCGCTGCCACCATCTGAGCCGGCGCCGCTCCTCGGCGGCAAGCGCTTCATCGACCGCGCCGAGCCGCGCGTCCCAGGCGGCGTAATGAGGGGCGCCAGCGGCGCGCGCGCCCGGGCGATGCTCGAGCTCGTCATCATCGAGCGCGCGAGTCGATTCGTAGAGCGGGAAGAAGCCGCCGGGCGCATCCTCGCCAGCGCGCGCGCCAGCCTGTGGGCCCTTGCGGAATCGGTCGAGGAAAGCCATCGCGCCGACTGTATTACCAGCCTAGCACACTTGGCCGCAAGCGCCTTGGTCAGCGCCGCTTGGCTGCCCCTTCCGGCAGGTCTTCACCAAACACGCGCTGGTAATATTCCGCCACCAGCGTGCGCTCGGCCTCGTCGCACTTGTTGAGGAACGAGAGGCGGAAGGCAAAACCCACCGAGCCGAAGATCGCCGCGTTTTGCGCCCAGGTGATCACCGTGCGCGGGCTCATCACCGTCGAGATATCGCCGTTGATGAAGCCCTGGCGGGTGAGTTCTGCGACCTTGACCATGTCGGCGATCAGCCTGTCATCGGCCTCGGGCGCCTTGGACTTGACGATCTGCTGCTCGGTCTCGGCGGGAAGATAATTGAGCGCCACCACGATGTTCCAGCGGTCCATCTGCGCCTGGTTGATCGCCTGGGTGCCGTGATAGAGGCCCGAGGTGTCGCCCAGGCCCACGGTGTTGGTGGTGGCAAACAGCCGGAACCACGGATTGGGGGTGATCACCCGGTTCTGATCGAGCAGAGTCAGGCGGCCATCGAACTCGAGGACGCGCTGGATCACGAACATCACGTCCGGGCGGCCCGCGTCATATTCGTCGAAGGTCAGCGCCACCGGGTGCTGAAGCGCCCAGGGCAGGATGCCTTCCTTGAACTCGGTGACCTGCAAGCCATCCTTGAGCACGATCGCATCGCGCCCGACAAGGTCGATACGGCTGATATGGGCATCGAGGTTGACACGCACGCTCGGCCAGTTGAGCCGCGCGGCGACCTGTTCGATATGGGTGGACTTGCCGGTGCCATGATAGCCCTGCACCATCACCCGACGGTTGTGGGCAAAGCCCGCAAGGATGGCCAGCGTGGTATCGGGATCGAACACATAGGCGCTGTCGATCTCGGGCACGTGCTCGTCCTTCACCGAGAAGGCAGGCACCTGCCAATCGACATCAATGCCGAACACCTCACGGACATTGACCGTGGTGTCGGGCTGGGTGGGCATGGCGGCAGCGCCGCTGGCGCTCAGGGAGAGAGGTGCAGTCATCGTCGCGCCGGGTTAGAACGCCGGCCCGCCGCCTGCAAGGGCTGGCTTTGCCCAGCAGGCTGGCAAATTGGCGAGGCGGATGGTCTTGGCGAGGCTGCGGGCCTATAGCCAATCCCATGCCCGATCCGGTCGAATCGCTGCGCCTCAGCCTCGTCAAGCGGGTGCGCGGGGTGTTCCACGATGCCAGCGCCGGACAGGCCCCCACCCCGCCTTCGGACGCGGCGCTGTTCGCCCGCGACACCCCGATCCGCCTGGTTCATGCCGATCTTATCGGAATGATGACCGGCGGGATCCGCGCCCTGCTGCTGCAGATGCTCCATCCCCACGCGCTCCAGGGCGTGCTCGATCATTCCAATTTCCGTTCGGACATGCACGGGCGCCTGCGGCGCACCGCGCGCTTCATTGCGGTCACCACCTTCGGCCACCGCGACGAGGCGCTGGCCGCGATCGCGCGGGTCAACCGCATCCATGCCCGGGTGAGCGGCACCCTGCCCGATGGCACACCCTATGAGGCAACCAATCCGCGCACCCTGGCCTGGGTGCATGTCACCGAGGCGCAGAGCTTTCTTGCTGGCTATCTGCGCCATGTCCGGCCCGACATGCCGGGCCATGAGCAGGACGAATATTACCGCCAGTTCGCGCTGATTGCGCGGATGCTGGGGGCCGATCCGGTGCCCGAGAGCCGCGCCGAGGCCGAGGCCATCTTCCGCAGCCTGCGCCGCGATCTGCGCACCTCGCCCGCGGCCCGCGAGGTGGCGCAGCTGGTGCTTTCGCAGCGCCCGCCCGGGACGCCGCGCAGCGTGCAGACCATGATTGCCGCCGAAGCGGTGGCGATGCTGCCCGATTGGGCGCGCGCAATGCTGCACCTGCAACGCCCTGTGCTCACCGCGCTTCCGGCGCGTGCCGCGACCTGGGGCATGGGCCGCACCCTGCGCTGGGCGTTCAAGCAGGCGCCCGCACGCAAATAGCGCCGTCAAGGGAGAGGACAATGGCCGATTTCACCTTCTACACCGTCGCCATGAGCCGCGGGCAGATTGCCCGCTGGGCGCTGCACGAGGTCGGCGCGGATTATGAGCAGGTGGTGATGGAGTGGGCCACCCGGCCTGAAAGCTTCAAGGCGATCAACCCGATGAACAAGGTGCCCGCGCTCGTCCACCACCTTGATGGCGACGATCACGTCATCACCGAATGTGCGGCGATCAATCACTATCTTGCCGAAACCCACCCCGAAAAGGGCCTGCTGCCCGAACCCCGCGAGCGCGCGGCCTATTTCCGCTGGCTGTTCTTTGCCGCAGGGCCGCTCGAACAGGCGGTGGTGGGCAAGGCGATGGGCTGGCAGGTGCCCGAGGGCAAGCAGGGCATGGCCGGGTTCGGCAGCCTCGAGCTTGCGCTCGCGGCGATCGGGGATTGGCTCAAGACCCACGATTTCATCGCCGGCAGCCGCTTTACCATGGCCGACACCTATGTCGGCAGCCAGTTCGTCTGGGGCCTGCGCTTCGGCTCGATCCCCGAGACGCCCGCCTTCAGGGCCTATGTCGATCGCGTCACCCAACGCCCCGCCTATGCGCAGGCCAACGCCATCGATGCGGCGCTGATCAAGGCGGCGCAGCAAGGCGCATGAAGATCCGCCCCGCCTGCGCCGCTGATGTGCCGGCCTGGGCCGCGATGCGCGCGGCGCTGTGGCCCGATGATGATGCCGCGGCCCACGCCACGGATATCGCCGAGACCTTCCTTGCCGACGCCCCGACCAAATGGCCTTCGTCGCCGAGCACGAGGATGGCCGCCTCATCGGCTTTGTCGAGGCGAGCATCCGCCGCGACTATGTCGATGGTTGCGACACCTCGCCGGTGGCCTTTGGCGAAGGGGCCTTCATCCTGCCCGAATGGCGCGGCGCCGGGGTGGGGCGCGCGCTGGTCGAGGCCGTGGCCCAATGGGGCCGCGCGCTTGGCTGCACCGAACTTGCCTCCAACGCCCTTCTCGACAACATCGCCAGCCACGCCTTCCACCGGGCCATCGGCTTCAAGGAGACCGAGCGGGTGGTTTTCTTCCGCCGGATGCTGTGACGGCTCAGGTCAGCGCCGCGCTCTTGCGCAGCAGCTGATAGGCCTCGACCACGGCGTTCAGCCGCGCCTCGTGGCGGCGATCCCCGCCGTTGCGATCGGGGTGGTAGCGGCGCACCAGTTCGGAATAGCGGCGGCGCAGCCGGGTGCGATCTGTATCGGTGCCCAGCCCCATCACGTCGAGCGCGGCGGCCTCCTCGCGCGTGAAGCGGGCCGACATCGCCGCGCGCGCCTCGCGCGCGGCGCGCGAGCGGATGCCGCGCGCCCGGGCGCTGATGGCATCGAGCGGATCGGCAAAATCGTCCCACCGCGGGCCATCGGCGATGCCCGCGGTGGGACGAAAGGCACGGGTCTCGCTCTGCCAGCCGGCGATCGGCGATTGGGCGGCGAGGATTTCCTCGGCGCTCATCCCGGCAAACCAGTCATAGGCGGCGTTGAACGCGCGCACATGTTCAAGGCAGAACCAGCGCCATTCGCCCGGCCCGTCAAAGCCGTGCGGGCGCGCGCCGGGGGCGCGAAATTCGCCCGGCTGATCACAGCCCGGCGCCTCGCAGCGGCGCCGAGCCCCCTCGACGCGGCCATGGAATCGTGGTGAAGGCATGGCCAAGCATGGCAATCTGCCGCGCCCGTTCCAAGACCCAATCGCGCGCATCTGCGCAAGCCCCAAGGACCAGACCCGATGTCCATTGCCGAGGAAATGCACGCGCTGCTCACCACCGCCTTCGCCCCCACCCGGCTCGAGATCGTCAATGACAGCGCCCGTCATCGCGGCCATGCGGGGGATGATGGTTCGGGCGAGACGCATTTCAGCATCCTGATCGAGGCTGAGGCCTTTGCCACGATGAACCGCCTTGCCCGCCAGCGCGCGGTGATCGCCGCGCTTGGCGATATCGTGGGCGAGCGGGTGCACGCCGTGGCGATCAGGGCGAGCGCACCCGGAGCCTCTCCCGCATGAGCGCGCCGGGCGAGGCGCTGCGCCTGCGCCGGGCGGCGCGGATCATCGTGCTCGACCGCGAGGCGCGCGCGTTGATGTTCCGCTTCGACGTGCCGGGCCGGGCGCCCTTCTGGGTCACCGCCGGGGGCGAATGCGAGCCGCAGGAGAGCTTTGCCGAGGCGGCGCGGCGCGAATTGTTCGAGGAGACCGGCATTCGCGCCGATCCCGGCCCCGAGATCGCCCGCCTCACCCCGCAATTCGTCACCGTCGAAGGCGAACCGGTGCAGGCCGACGAGCGCTATTTCCTCGTGCGGATCGATCATCCGGTGATCGACACCTGCCGCCACACCGCGCTCGAACAGCAGGTGATGACCAGCCACCGCTGGTTCACCCTCACCGAATTGGCCGATTGGCCCGAGGCGGTGTTCCCGCAGGAACTTGCCGCGATCATCCGGTCGCAAATCGCAACCTGATTGCGCGGCGCGCGCGCTGCGGCTAGTCCTCGCGTTCCGAGAAGGGAGAGAGGGATGGATTTCACGGGCAAGGTGGCGTGGGTCACCGGCGCGTCCTCGGGGATCGGCGCTGCCTTGGCGCGCGAACTGGCGGCGCGCGGGGCCAGGGTGGTGCTTTCGGGGCGTGATGCCGCGCGGCTCGAGGCGGTGGCCGCCGCATGCGGGCAGGCGCTGGTTCTGCCCTTCGACGTGCGCGATGAAGCGGCGCTTACCGCGGCCACGGCCTGCGCAATCAGCTGGCAGGGCGGCGTTGATCTTGCCATCGCAAATGCCGGGATTTCCCAGCGCAGCCGCGCGCTTGGCACGGCGCTGGAGGTCTATCGCACCATCATCGAGGTCGATCTCATCGCCCAGATCGCCTTTGCCCAGGGGCTGATCGGGCACATGGCCGCGCGCGGATCGGGCGCGCTTGCCTTCATCTCCTCGATCGCGGGCAAGGTGGGGGTACCGATGCGCACCGCCTATTGCGCCGCCAAGTTCGGCCTTGCCGGCTATGCCGATGCGCTGCGCGCCGAGCTGTCGATCAATGGCGTGGCGGTGCACACCGTCTATCCCGGCTCGGTCGCCACCAATGTCTCGCGCAATGCGCTCACCGGCGAGGGCCGCGCGCGCGGGCGCAGCGACAAGGCGATCGACAACGGTATTCCCGCCGAGGTGGCGGCCGCCGCAATGCTCGATGCCATCGCGCGGGGCGAGCGCGAGATCATCATCGCCGAGGGCGCCGAGAAGGCCATGGGCGAAGCGCGCCGCACGCCCGATGCGCTGTTCGATCAGGTCGCGGCCATGGTCGCCGCAGGATACATGGACAAGCTGGAGGCAGCCGAATGAGCGGGTTCGACTTGAAGCGGGTGCAACTGCCCAATGGCATCAGTCTCGATATCGTCGATGAAGGCCCGGCAGAGGCCCCGGCGCTGATCTTCCTGCACGGCTTTCCCGAAAGCCATCGCACCTGGCGCCACCAGATCCGCCATTTTTCCGATCGCTTCCGCTGCATCGCCCCCGACCAGCGCGGCTATCGCGGCTCGTCCAAGCCGCAGGAGGTGAGCGCTTACACCCCCGACAAGCTGATCGGCGATGTCTTCCTGCTCGCCGACGTGCTGGGAATCGCGCAGTTCACTATCGTCGGGCATGATTGGGGCGGGGCGATTGCCTGGGGCGTGGCGCTGGCCGGACAGCACGCCCGCGTCACCCGCGCGGTGATCGCCAATGCCCCGCACCCGGCGATCTTCCAGAAGCTGCTCTATCTCAATCCCGTCCAGCGCGCCGCGAGCCAATATATCCGCGGCTTCCGCGATCCGGCCAATGATGCGCTGGTCAAGGAACATGGCCTTACCGGCCTGTTGCTCAAGGAAGTCAAGTGGGATCGCCCGAGCGCAATGGAACCCGAGGAGCGCGACGCCCTGCTGCGCGACTGGCAGAACCGCGACGCCGCCTTCGGGATGCTGAACTATTACCGCGCGAGCCCCATCGACGTGCCGCCGATGGACGCGCCCTTTGCCCTTCCCGAAGGCTGGACTCCCCCGGCCCTGCCCAAGCTCACCATTCCGACGCTGGTGATCTGGGCCTTGGACGATCTGGCCCTGCCGCCAGAGAACCTCGAGGGGCTGGAGGAGATCATCGAGCCGCTCACCATCGTGCGCGTGCCCGATTGCGGGCATTTCGTGCCGTGGGAAGCGCCAGAGGCGGTCAATGCGGCGATGGAGGCGTTTCTCGCGGGCTAAGCTGCCCGCCACTCCACCCACGCGCCGTGGGGGTGCGCATGGGCAAGCAGGTAATCTTCGCCATGATACGCAGCGCCGTCCCACAGGCGCGCCCGCAGTTCGTGGCGGAAGGTCGCCGGGTCGGTCTCGAGCGCGACCCAACCGAGCGGGGTGTCGGGGGTGGCGCAAGCGCCGTCGGCCTCGAAGGCCGCAGTGATCCGCGCCTGTGTGGCGGCGGGCATGTATTGCCACATGATCGAATGGAACATCACCCGCGCCGTGCCCGGCTCCACCACCCGTGCGAGCATCGTATCGACGAAATCACCTGCATCGGCCGCGACCAGATCGGGCGGACACTCACCGGCCAGCGCAATCGCGGCGTCAATCCGTGCCATGCGTCCCCCCGCTTCGGGCCAGACATAGGCTTTCAATCGCAGCGCCGCGTCAGGATCGGCCAGAGTGATCGGAGCGATGTCGCACCCCTTCACCGAGGCGATGGTGAAACCGGCGGGCGGCGGTGGCGGCGCTGCCCCGCGCCATTCGGGCACGATCCGCATTGGCGCGTTTTCCGCCCCGACATTGGTATCGCCAAGCCCTAAGAAATAGCGGTCGATCATGGTATTGACCCCGGCACTCGCCCCGATCTCAAACAGGTCAAAGCGCGGCGAGCGCACGCGCTGGGCCAGCCACAACAGCCCCGCCATGATACTGGCCGCGCGGCCCGCCTCGTTGGTTTGCGGCGGGCCATCGAGCCAATTTCGCAGCCGCGCATCGAACCTTTGCACCAGATCGAGCACCAGCGCATCCACAACCGCCTTATCGGTGATCTCGCCCGAATAGACTTGCGCCAGCCGGTTATCGGCCCCCGTCAGCAGCAGGTGGTGAAACCCACCCGCGATGCGGAGTGGCAGCGCGTCCTTCAGCGTCAGACCCGTCCAGTTCGCCATCCGCCTTCCAGTGGCCGTGTCGCTGGCCCGCACATCGGCCAGTGCCCGGATGACCCGCGCCGTGGCGGGCGCCCCGTTTTCCTCGGCATGGCGGGCCTGCCATTCAAGCGCGGCGGTAAAGCTTTCGAGACCCATGATTCCCGCCGCGTTCACCGCCATGGCCATTGCCCTTTCGCCCGCTCGCCCCTAAGTGCGCCCCCGATCATGATCCGCACCGGCCTTCCCGACAATCCCGCACAGCTCACCTTCGCTGTGCCCAAGGGGCGCATCCTCGATGAGGCGCTTCCCGTAATGGCGCGCGCCGGGGTGGAGCCGGAAGCCGCATTCCACGATCCGCACAGCCGCGCGCTCGCCTTTGCTTGCCTTCGCCCCGACATGCGCCTGATCCGCGTGCGCGCCTTTGATGTCGCCACCTTTGTCGCCCATGGCGCGGCGCAGGCGGGCATCGTCGGCTCGGACGTGATCGAGGAATTCGACTATGCCGATCTTTATGCCCCGGTCGATCTCGGCATTGGCCTGTGCCGCCTCTCGGTGGCGCGCCCTGCCGCCGACGGGGCCGCGCCGCAAGGAGCAAGCCACCTCAGGGTGGCGACCAAATATCCCAACCTCACCCGCCGCCACTTCGCCGCCGCCGGAGTGCAGGCCGAATGTGTCAAGCTCAACGGGGCGATGGAACTTGCCCCCTCGCTCGGGCTGGCGCGCCAGATCGTCGATCTGGTCTCGACCGGGCGCACCCTCGCCGAAAACGGCCTCGTCGAAACCGAGGTGATCCTGCAGGTCTCGGCCCGGCTGATCGTCAACCGCACGGCATTGAAGACCGATCCGCGCATTGCCGAACTGGTCGCCGCCTTCCGCCGCGAGGCCGAGGCGCGCGCGCTGGAGGTGGCGGCATGATGGCCATGCTGTCCACCACCCAGAGCGATTTCGAGGCGCGCTTCCAGCGCATCGTCGAGGCGCGGCGCGAGGCTGACAGTGAAGTTGCCGGCCAGGTCGCCGATATCCTGCGCACCGTTCGCCTGCGCGGGGATGCGGCGCTGGTCGAATATACCCAGCGCTTTGATGGCTATGCCTTGGCTGACGAGGCCGATTGGCAAATCCCGCAGGCGGCCTGCGAAGCGGCCTATCACGCGCTCGCGCCCGATTTGCGCGCGGCGCTCGAACTCGCGGCACAGCGCATCCGCGCCTATCACGAGGCACAGCTGCCGCAGAACCGCGATTTTGTCGATGACGCAGGGGTGAGGCTGGGGGCGATCTGGCGCCCGGTTGATGCCGCTGGGCTTTATGTGCCGGGCGGGCGGGCGGCCTATCCCTCCTCGCTGCTGATGAACGCGATCCCCGCCCGGGTGGCGGGGGTCAAGCGGCTTGCGATCGTCACCCCCACCCCCAGAGGCGCGACCAATCCGCTGGTGCTCGCCGCCGCGCATATCGCCGGGGTGGACGAGATCTGGCGCATCGGCGGCGCCCAGGCGGTGGCAGCGCTCGCCTACGGCACGCAGCGCATCCGGGCGGTCGATGTCATCACCGGCCCGGGCAATGCCTGGGTGGCCGAGGCCAAGCGCCAGCTTTACGGCGTCGTCGGGATCGACATGGTCGCTGGCCCATCGGAAATCCTGGTGATCGCCGATGGCAGGAACGATCCCGACTGGATCGCCGCTGATCTCCTCAGCCAGGCCGAGCACGATCCCACTTCGCAGTCGATCCTGATCACCGATGATGAAACCTTTGCCCGCCAGGTCGAGGACTGTATCGACCTGCAGATCGGCCAGCTCGCCACCGCCCGCACCGCCCGGGCCAGCTGGGATGCGCATGGGGTGATCATTATCGTCGAGGACCTGCTGCGCGAGGCCCCCGAACTCGCCAACCGCCTCGCCGCCGAACATGTCGAGATCGCGCTCGACGATCCCGAGCCTTACCTTCACGCGATCCGCCATGCGGGCAGCATGTTCCTTGGACGCATGACGCCCGAGGCGGTGGGCGATTATGTCGCCGGGCCCAACCATGTGCTGCCTACCGGGCGGCGCGCGCGCTTTTCGAGCGGGCTTTCGGTGCTCGATTTCATGAAGCGCACCAGCTTCCTCGGGCTTGATGAGGCGGCCTTCACCGCGATCGGCCCAGCGGCTGCCACCCTGGCCCATGCCGAGGGCCTGCCCGCCCACGCGCGCTCGGTGGAGCTCAGGCGCCGATGAGCCAGCCAGCACGTTCGAGGGCCCGCTCGGCGGCGCGGCTTGCCGCCGTCCAGGCGCTCTATCAGCACGAGATGGAAGGCACGCCGCTCGCGCGCCTGCTCGACGAGTTTCACCAGCATCGCCTTGGCCGGGCGATCGATGACGAGGCCTTCGGCGATGCCGCCTATGCCGAGGCCGAGGTGCCCTTTTTCGACGATATCGTGCGCGGGGTGGCCGCCCGGCGCGCCGAGATCGACGCGCTGCTCGCCCCCCGGCTCGCGGCGGGATGGAGCCTCGCCCGGCTCGACAAGACCATGCTCCAGGTGCTGCGCGCGGGCACCTATGAGCTCATCGCCCGCGCTGACGTGCCGGTGGCGGTGGCGATCAGCGAATATGTCGATGTCGCCAAGGCCTTCTTCGATGATGGCCAGGCGAAATTTGTGAACGGCATTCTCGATGCCGTGGCAAGGCAGGCGCGGGCAGGCTAAGCCATGGCCGATGGCCATGAACGAAGCCGAATTCATCGCGGCGCTGCGGCGCCTGCCGCTGCACCCCGGTGCGCGCCGGCTCGAGGATGATTGCGCGCTCATCACCATTGGTTCGCAAACCCTGGTAATCAACCACGAGATGATGGCCGAGGACACCCATTTCCGCCCCGAGGCCGATCCTGCCGATGTTGCCTGGAAGCTGGTTGCCACCAACCTTTCGGACCTTGCCGCCAAGGGGGCAGAGCCGGTGGGGGTGCTGCTTGGCCATGCGCTGGGGCGCGATGATGCGCGCTTCCTTCTGGGCCTTGGCCAGGCGCTCGAGGCCTTTGCCGTCCCCCTGCTCGGCGGCGACACGGTGGCGGCGACGGGGGCGAGCACCTACGCGATGACCGCGATCGGCCGCGCCACCCACCTTCCGGTGCCCGCGCGCCGGGGTGCAGCGGTGGGCGATGCGATTTTCGTCACCGGCCCGCTTGGCCGGGCGATGCTCGGTTTTGAAGGCGTGCCTGAACACCGCGAGGCCTTCAACCGCCCTTCCCCGCGCCTTGCCGAGGGGTTGGCGCTTGCCCCCCATATCAGCGCGATGATGGATGTTTCAGACGGGCTGCTGATCGATTGCTGGCGCATGGCCGAGGCCAGCCGCGTCACCTTTGCGCTCGAGGGCGAAGCCATCCCCGTCGCCGATCCGGCCCGGCGCGATGCCTGCATCCGCTGGGGCGATGATTACGAGCTGCTCTTCACCGCCCCGCCCGCCGCCGCGCTGCCTGTGGAAGCCCATGCGATCGGCCGGGTGATCCAGCCCGGCGCCAGCCCGCTGCAGCTGGATGGGGCGATCCTCACCGATCCTGCCGGGCTTGGCTACCAGCACGGCTGAAACGGGCCAGCGCCCCTCACCCCCTCACAAAAGCGCGCAAAACCCGCGCTCGGGCCGCTTGCAGGCCATGCCGAGACTTGCCAGCCTTGCGCCAGCCCCTATGACTGCGGCTTCGCGCCTAGGGGATCACACGAGGCGCGCGTTTCTCCCACGGGAAACAGATCACAAACGAGAGGGGATAACTCGTGAATCTATTGCTCATTTCGATTGGGCTGGGGGTGCTGGCCGTGATCTACGGCATCATCACCAGTTCGCAGGTGCTCGGCGCCAGCGCCGGCAATGCGCGGATGCAGGAGATCGCCGCGGCGATCCAGGAAGGCGCCCAGGCCTATCTCAACCGCCAATATACCACGATCGCCATGGTCGGCGCGGTGGTGGCCGCGGTGGTGGCCTTTGCGCTCGGTGCCATTCCCGCGGCGGGCTTCATCGCCGGGGCGGTGCTCTCGGGTGTGGCCGGCTACATCGGCATGAACATCTCGGTGCGCGCCAATGTCCGCACTGCCGAGGCGGCGAGCAAGGGACTGCAATCGGGCCTGACCCTCGCTTTCCGCGCCGGGGCGATCACCGGCCTGCTCGTGGCGGGCCTGGCGCTGCTGGCGATTGCGGTGTTCTTCTATGTGCTGGTCGGCCCGATGGGCATGAGCCCGTCCGAGCGCAGCGTGGTCGATGGGTTGGTGGGCCTGGCCTTCGGCGCCTCGCTGATCTCGATCTTCGCGCGCCTTGGCGGGGGCATCTTCACCAAGGCGGCCGATGTCGGCGCTGACCTCGTCGGCAAGGTCGAGGCCGGCATTCCCGAGGACGATCCGAGGAACCCAGCGGTGATCGCCGACAATGTGGGCGACAATGTCGGTGACTGCGCCGGCATGGCCGCTGACCTGTTCGAAACCTACGTCGTCACGGTCGGCGCCACCATGGTGCTCACCGCGCTGCTGCTCACCCAACTGGGCGATCTGCTGCTGCCGCTGATGGCGCTGCCGCTGCTGATCGGGGGCGCGTGCATCGTCACCTCGATCCTCGGCACCTACTTCGTCCGTCTGGGTGGCGGCACCAACGTGATGGGGGCGATGTACAAGGGCTTCATCGTCACCGCCGTCACCTCGATCCCGCTGATCTGGTTCGTCACGCAGTTCGCGCTCGGCACAGCGGGCGTTGACATGAACACGGTGATCAACCCCGAACAGGGCATGGTCGAATTCACCGGGCAGGCGCTGTTCTATTGCGCGCTGCTGGGGCTTGCCATCACCGGCCTCATCATCTGGATCACCGAATATTACACCGGCACCAAGTTCCGCCCGGTGCGCTCGATCGCCAAGGCCTCCGAAACCGGCCACGGCACCAACGTGATCCAGGGCCTCGCCATCAGCCTCGAGGCAACCGCGCTGCCGACGGTGGTGATCGCCGCCGGGATCATCATCGCCTACCAGCTCGCCGGGCTCATCGGCATTGCCTATGCCGCCACCGCGATGCTGGCGCTCGCCGGCATGGTGGTCGCGCTCGATGCCTATGGACCGGTCACCGACAATGCCGGCGGGATCGCCGAAATGTCGGGGCTTGACGAAAGCGTGCGCGACAAGACCGACCTGCTCGATGCGGTGGGCAACACCACCAAGGCGGTGACCAAGGGCTATGCGATCGGCTCAGCAGGGCTTGGTGCGCTGGTGCTGTTTGCCGCCTTCACCACCGACCTTTCGGTGTTCTTCCCCGGCCTTCGGGACGGCGACCTCGTGAACGGCGAGGTCTCCTTCAGCCTTGAGAACCCCTATGTCATCGTCGGCCTGTTCCTCGGCGCGCTGCTGCCCTACCTGTTCGGGGCGATGGGCATGACCGCGGTGGGCCGCGCGGCGGGCGACGTGGTGATCGATGTGCGCGAACAATTCGCCAATGATCCGGGGATCATGGCGGGCACCTCGAAGCCCAATTACGCCAAGACCGTGGACCTCGTCACCAAGGCGGCGATCAGGGAGATGATCATCCCCTCGCTGCTGCCGGTGCTCGCGCCCGTGGTGGTCTATTTCGTCATCACCGCGATTGCGGGCCAGGCCAATGGCTTTGCCGCGCTGGGCGCGTTGCTGCTCGGCGTGATCGTCGGCGGGCTGTTTGTCGCCCTCTCGATGACCGCGGGCGGCGGCGCCTGGGACAATGCCAAGAAGTACATCGAGGACGGCAACCACGGTGGCAAGGGCTCTGAAGCCCACAAGGCCGCGGTGACGGGCGATACGGTGGGCGATCCCTACAAGGACACCGCCGGCCCGGCGGTGAACCCGATGATCAAGATCACCAACATCGTCGCGCTGCTGCTGCTCGCCGCTCTCGCCCACGCTGCCGCGTGAACGAGCTCGCGGCCCTCACGTAGCTTAGCGGCAGGGCCGCCCGAGACTGACCCCGCCGGGAGCGATCCCGGCGGGGTTCATCTTTGCCAGCCAGCCTGTCCGGCAATCGAACACGGGGGATGCGCGCTGAGGCTTTCTTAATCGGCCTGTGGCACAAGCCTGCGGGAATTTGCAGAAGCGCTGCAGCAGGCGGGGTGACAGGCATGGAGATGGGCTCGGCTGGCAGCTTTCGCACCCGGGCGGGTCCGGTGCCCGCGCGCGGGGTGGGAGAGCAAGCGCCCGCGCTGCGCCTGCTTGCCCCTGATGCGCTGGCAGAACCTCACTTCGTTGCCCAGTGGGAGCGCCTTGCCGCGCGCGCGGCCGAGCCCAATCCCTTCTTCGAGCCGTGGTTCCTGCTGCCCGCGCTTGGCCAATGGGGCGCGGGCGAAGGCGTGCGCGTCAAGGCCTGGTTTCATCAGGGGCGCCTTGCCGGCTTCGTTCCGATCATCCGGCGCGCGCGCTACTACAACTATCCCGTGCCCCATGCTGCCACCTGGCTCCATGCCAATGCCTTTTGCGGCGTGCCTTTGGTGGCGCGGGGGTGCGAGGAAGCCTTCTGGCGCGCGCTGCTGGCCCATTTCGACCGCTTGCCGCGCCGCGCTTTGTTCGTCCACCTACCGCTGCTTCCCGCCGAAGGCCCCGTCAATGCCGGGCTCGAGCGGGTGCTGGCGGCAAGCGGACGGCCCCATTCGACCGTTGCCAGGGAAAGCCGCGCCCTGCTTGAGGGCCCCGCCAGCGCCGCGGCCTATCTGCAAGCGGCCTTGAGCGCCAAGAAGCGCAAGGAGCTGCGCCGCCAGCACGCCCGGCTTGCCGAACAGGGCGCGCTCACCTTCGAGCGGATCGAGGGGGACGAAGGGCTCGATCGCTGGATCGCCGAGTTCCTCGCGCTCGAGGCTGCCGGGTGGAAGGGCGCAGCCGGATCGGCGCTCGCCCAGTCGCGCGAGACTCGCACGCTCTTTGCCGAGGCGCTCGCCGGGGCAGCGGTGGCGGGCCGGCTCGAGCGGCTGGCGCTGCGGCTCGATGGCCGCGCGATCGCCATGCTGGTCAACTTCCTCACCCCGCCCGGGGCCTACAGCTTCAAGACCGCCTATGACGAGGCCTTTGCCCGTTTCTCCCCGGGCATGCTGCTGCAGCTCGAAAACCTCGCGCTGATCGAGCGACCCGGCATTGCCTGGGCCGATAGCTGCGCGGCCGAGGGCCACCCCATGATCGAACGCCTGTGGCGCGCGCGGCGCCACATGGTGAGCCGCAACATCGCCATTGGCGGGGCCGCAAGGCGCGCCTGCTTTCGCCTGCTGATGGCCTATGAAACCCGCCCGAGGAGCACGCGATGAACGCCCCTGCCCGCTTTCCCGAACTTGCCGTCCGCCCGGTGTTCGATGCCGCCGCGCGCGCGCGCTTTGCCGCGCATTATCCGGAAGCGCCGCATGTGCTCACCCACAACCTCACCAGCCATCCGCTGCTCGAGATCGAGGCGCTCGCCGCGCTGGCCGAGCAATTGCCTCCGGCAAGCGTCGAATATAACCGCGGCGATCTGCCGATCGGGGTTACGGGCAAGCCCGGCGCCAACGGGCTTTCGATCGCCGAAACCATCCGCCGGGTGGAGGAGGCCGAAAGCTGGGCGGTGCTCAAGAACATCGAGCAGGTGCCCGCCTATCGCGAACTGCTGATGGGCCTGCTCGAGGAGATCCGCCCCGAGATCGAGGCAGCCACGGGGCGGATGCTGACCCCGCAGGGCTTCATCTTCGTCTCCAGCCCTGGCGCTGTGACGCCCTATCACTTCGACCCGGAGCACAACATCCTGCTCCAGATCCGCGGGCACAAGGTGATGACCCAGTTCCCCGCCGGCGACACCCGCTTCGTTCCCGACGAGGCGCACGAGACCTATCATGCCGGCGGCCCGCGCGAGCTGGCATGGGATGATGCCTTTCTGCCCCATGGCACGCGCTTTGCGCTATCGCCCGGCGAGGCGCTGTTCGTGCCGGTGATGGCGCCGCATTTCGTCGAGAACGGGCCGGCCTCCTCGGTCTCGCTCTCGATCACCTGGCGCAGCGAATGGAGCTACCGCGAAAGCGATGCGCGCATCTTCAACGCCCTGCTGCGCGAACGCGGGTTTTCCCCCAGGGCGCCGGGGCGCTGGCCGCAGCAGAACTATCTCAAGGCCTATGCCTTCCGGGCGCTGCGCCGGCTCGGGTTGACGGGACGTTAGGCTGCGCGCATGGCGCAGCGCCATGAGTGACTGCCCAAAGCCCGAAACGCCCGAAACGCCCGAAAGCCTGCTCGCCGACCTTATCCGCCTGCTCACGGTCGAGAAGCGCGCCGCCGATGTCTATGCCGGCCCGCCGCAGCTCGGCGGGGTTGGGCGGGTGTTCGGCGGCCAGGTACTTGCCCAGGCCCTGCAGGCCGCGCAAGCCACGGTTGTCGATGGCAAGAAGGCCCATTCGCTCCACGCCTATTTCCTGCGCGGCGGGCGCGAGGGCGCGCCGATCGAATACCGCATCGAACGCGATTTCGACGGGCGCAGCTTTGCCAACCGCCGGGTGGTGGCCGCGCAGGAGAACGAGGAAGGGATGGCGGTGCCGATCCTCAACCTCACCGCCAGCTTCCAGCAGCCCGAGTCCGGGCTGGAACATTGCGACGCGGCCATGCCCGATGTGCCTCGCCCGGACGAACTGCGTCCCGACATGGAGCAGCGCCGTCAACTCGCAGAGAAATGGGCGGATCGGATCAGCGAGGCCCAGCGCGCGATGATGCTGCGCCCGCGCCCGATCGAGATGCGCACCTGCGATGCGCTGCACTGGATGAGCCGCGCGCCGCGCCCGCCCTATGCCCACACCTGGTTCCGGGTGATCGCCCCGATCACCGGCGCGGCCGACACGCCCGAACTCCACCGCGCGATCATCACCTATGCCAGCGATTATACCCTGCTCGGCACCAGCGCCCTGCCCCATGGCCTTTCGTGGATGCGCGGCGAGCTGGTCGGTGCCAGCCTCGATCACGCGATCTGGTTCCACCGCGAGGCGCGGGCCGACGAATGGCTGCTCTATGCCACCGATTCGCCCTGGTCGGGCGGCGGGCGCGGGTTCAACCGCGGGCGTATCTTCAATCAGGCGGGCGAGCTCATCGCCAGCGTGGCGCAGGAAGGGATGATGCGCCGCCGCGCGCCCCGCTAGGGCATGGGCAAAGTTATGAGGGCGCTCTGACGCGCCCCCCTAATGCGCCAGCAGGATGGGCAGCTGCGGCTCGCTCAGCATCCGCCGCGTCACCCCGCCGAGCAGCATCTCGGCAAGCCGCGCGTGGCCATAGGCCCCCATCACCATCAGCGCTGCCTCGCGCAGCTGCGCGGCGGAAAAGAGCGTGTCGGCGATCGATGCCTCGCCCCGCGGAATCTCCACCAGCTCGCAGGCGATCCCGTGGCGCGCGAGATATTGCGCGCCCTCGGTCGAAGGCAGGTCAAAGCGCGCCCGCTCGCCCTCATCGGTGATGCTGACCAGCGTCACCTTGCACGAGCAGGCGAGCAGCGGCACCGCCCCGCGCAGCGCATGGGCAGCTTCAGCCGAGCCGTTCCAGGCGATCACCATCGGCCCGCTGACATCGAGGCCCTTCGTTCCTTCGGGCACCACCAGCACCGGCGCGCGGGCCTTGATCGCCACCTCGCCCACCAGCGCCGAAGGCCCGCTTGCCGCGCCAACCTCGGCCGGGCCGAGGATGATCACATCTGCCAGCGGCGAGGCTTCGAGCAGGCGATGCGCCGCGGTGCCATAGACAAAGCGCCAATCCCAACTTGTGCCCTCGTTCTCGAGGTCAGCCTCGATCTGGCTGCGCAGCTTTTCGGCGTTCTCCTTGATCACCGGCATCGCCGCGGCGATCGCCGAGCCGTAGATGTCGCCTGGGGCAAAGACCTCGTAGCTGACCGCCTGAAGGCAGGTGATGTGCCCATTGGTCGCCCGGGCAATATCGAGCGCGACCTGAAGCCGCGCTTCCATCGCCTTGTCGTGATCGATGTGCAGCAGAATCGATTTCATCACCTGTCTCCCAAGAATGTGCCCCGCTATCGCCGAGCCAGCCCGCGGCTGCCTTGATCAGGATCAAATTTCGCTGGCACCGCGCCGGCCAGTGATCATAGCCGCTTGCCAGCGCCGCGCCCATCGCGCACTTTGGTGGGTGGGAGAGAGACATGCAGATCACGCGCCATCCGCCGGTAAGGACCACGCTCGAGCCGTCCAATCACCCCTATCTGACCGGGCCGTGGACGCCATGCCACGAGGAGGTGGACGTCGATGAGCTGCCGGTGATCCAAGGGGCGATCCCGCCCGATATCGACGGCATCTATCTGCGCAACACCGAAAACCCGGTGCACCAGCCGCTTGGCCGCCATCACCCCTTCGATGGCGACGGGATGATCCACCAGGTCAATATCTCGGGCGGCAAGGCGAGCTATCGCAACCGCTTCGTGCGCAGCCATTGTTTCATCGCCGAACAGCTTGCCGGGCGGGCGCTGTGGGGCGGGCTGATGGACCCCTGGGGCACCTCCCTGCGCCCCGGCTTCGGTGCCCATGGCGGCCTCAAGGACACCGGATCGACCGACATCATCGTTCATGCAGGCATCGCCTATGCCACCTTCTACCAGTGCGGCGAAGCGTGGATGCTCGATCCGGTCACGCTCGCCAATCTCGGCAAGGCCCCGTGGGTGCCGCTCGACGGCATCTCCGCCCACCCCAAGGTGGACGAGGAGACCGGCGAGCTGATGTTCTTCAACTATTCCAAGCACCCGCCCTACATGCATTACGGCGTGGTCGATCGCAGCGGCGCGCTGGTGCACTATGTCCCCATCCCCCTGCCGGGCCCGCGCCTGCCGCATGACATGGCGATCACAAGGAACTGGTCGATCCTCAACGACATGCCGCTGTTCTGGGACAGCGAATTGCTGGCGCGCAACATCCATGCCGCGCGCCTGCACGAGGGAGTGCCCACCCGCTTTGCCCTGATCCCGCGCCATGGCTCAGTGCAGGATATCCGCTGGTTCGAGGCCTCGCCCACCTATGTGCTGCACTGGACCAATGCCTGGGAAGAGGGCGATGAGGTGGTGCTCGAAGGCTATCACCAGGCACGGCCCATGCCCGAGCCGCTCCACGAAATGGGCCGCTACAGCCACATGATGGCCTATGTCGATGAACATTCCTTCCAGTCGCGGCTCCACCGCTGGCGCTTCAACTTTGCGACCGGCGAGACCCGCGAGGAGCGCCTGTCCGAGCGCATCGTCGAGTTCGGGATGATCAACCCCGCCCGTGCGATGAAGAAGAGCCGCTATGTCTGGTCCACCACCACCCGGCCCGGCTGGTTCCTGTTCAACGGCTATGTCCGCCACGATACCAAGACGGGCGCCGAGCAGGTTTTCGAGCTTCCCCAAGGCGTCTATGCCAGCGAAAGCCCGATGATCCCGCGCAAGGGAGGGCAGGCGGAGGATGATGGCTATCTCATCACCTTCCTGATCGACGAGAACAGCGGCACCTCTGAGTGCGCGATCCTCGATGCGGCCGATATCACCAGGGGGCCGATCTGCCGCCTTGCCCTGCCGCACAAGATTTCCTCGGGCACCCATTCGGTATGGGTCGAACACGCGCAGCTGGAGCGCGACCGCGCCTTTCACGCCGCCCGGCTGGCGCGCTCTGCTTGACCCCGGTCGACGCGGCTCGCCCGCTCATCGGGCGGGCGATTGCCGCATGGGATCGCCGCGCCTAGGGCCGCGCATCTTGCTTGCGCAACAAGGGGCAATCAGCATGAAAATCCGTCTGGCTCTGGCCATCTCCTGCGCTGCGGTGCTCAGCGCACCGCCGCTGCACGCCCAACCCGCAGCTCCGGCGAGCACCACCCCAGGCGCCGCCACCAGCGCCACGCCGCAGGACGAAGCGCGCAAGGCCGAGCATGACAAGCTCTTTGCCCTGTTTGCCGATGCCGATGCGCGCGAGCTTGCGCTCAGCCCCTTGGGCCGGCTGTTCCGCGGCGAGGACGAGAACGCCGACCGGCTCGGCGATTTTCTCACCGATTCCCAGTTCCTGGCAAGCCGCACCGACACGCGGCTCAACCTTGCTCTGCTTGCCGCGATCGACCGAACCAAGCTCGACGAGACCGACAGCCTCGCCTACGACGTGTTCAAATACACGCAGGAGCGCGCGCTCGCCGGAGCCAGCGACGAAATCCGCGCGCTCACCGAGGTGCGTCCCCTCAACCACTTCTTCGGCCTGCACACCTTCTACCCCCAGTTTGCCAGTGGCACCGGGGTGGCCCCGTTCAAGACGCTTGCCCACTATGAGGACAACCTCAAGCGCCACGATGATTACATCGCCATCATCGACCGCGCGATCGGCAAGTTCCGCCAGGGGCTGAAGACCGGGGTGCTCGAGACTTCGCTCACCGTGGGCATCATGGTCAGCCAGCTCGATACCCAGCTTGAGACCCCGCTTGACCAGTCGCAATTCATGGGGCCGGTGCGCAACTTCCCAGCGGATTTCTCGGATGCGGACAAGGCACGCCTTACCGCGGCCTACGAGGCCAAGACCCGCGAACTCTACGCCGCCAACACCCGCCTCAGGGATTTCCTGCGCGACGAATATCTGCCTCAGGCGCGCACGAGCATCGGCCTTTCGCAGATGAAGGGCGGCGCGGCACTTTATGCCCAGCTGGTCGAGGACACCACCACCCTGCCGCTCGATCCCGAGACCATCCACCAGCTCGGCCTTGCCGAAGTGGCGCGGATCAAGGGCGAGCTCGAAAAGCTCAAGGCCGAGGTCAAGTTCAAGGGCACACTCAACCAGTTCTTTGACTATGTCCGCACCGATCCCAAGTTCCAGCCCAAGAGCCGGGCGGCGCTCACCGAGGACTATTACCGCATCGGGCGCGAGGTCGATGCGCGCATCGGCGCCTATTTCGCGCGGCTGCCCAAGTCGAAGCTGGAGATCCGCCCTTATGACCCTTCGACCGAGAAGTTCGAGGCGGGCGGCTCCTACCAGGCCGGTTCGCCCGATGGCGCGCGCCCGGGGGTGTTCTATTTCAACGCCTATGATCTGCCGAGCCGCCTCACCCCCGGCAATGTCACGCTCTATCTGCACGAAGGTGCGCCGGGGCACCATTTCCAGATCAGCCTCGCGCAGGAAAACGAGGCCCTGCCTGCCTTCATGCGCTTTGGCGGCGCCACCGCCTATGTCGAGGGCTGGGCGCTCTATGCCGAGACGCTCGGCTATGAGATGGGCTTCTACAAGAACCCCTGGAACCGCTATGGCACGCTGCAGGACGAACAATTGCGCGCCATGCGGCTGGTGGTCGATACCGGCATCCATGCCAAGGGCTGGAGCCGTGACCAGGCGATTGATTACATGCTCGAAAACTCGGGCATGACCCGCACCGAAGTGGTGGCCGAGGTGGATCGCTACATCGCCATTCCCGCCCAGGCGCTGGCCTACAAGATCGGCGCGCTCAAGATCCAGGAGCTGCGCAAGCGCGCCGAGACGCAGCTGGGCAAGCGCTTCGATATCAGGGCCTTCCACGAACAGGTGCTGGGCACCGGCGCGCTGCCGCTGAGCGTGCTCGAGGCCAAGATCGATCGCTGGATCGCGCGCGAAGCGGCACGATAGGCTCTGCCGCTTTTCGGCTCGGTTCACCGCAGCCTCGCCCCCGGTGGCCCCTGGGTGCGGCCTCCGGGGCGCTGGCGTTCATCTGTGCGCAAGGTCTTGCCCGGCAGCGGACTTGTGCGCACAAAGCCAAGAAAGGGCCGCCCCAGCGGGATCGCCGGCCCGCCAGCAAGGAGCACTTTGCCGTGACCGCCCCGATGTTCGCCCCTCGCCCCGTCTCCAAGCCCAGCGCGTGCCGCCTCGTGGCCGCTGCGCTGCTCGGCGCCCTCATCGCCCCCGCGCCGCTTGGCGCCCAGGCGCTGCCGGTCGAAGACCGTGGCGAGGTGCTGGCGATCGTCGAGGGCGCGCTGCCGCCGCTCGTCGAGCTTGCCGCAGGCCCGAGGGTGAGCGGGATCATCTCCGCCCGGCAGGGCCAGCGGTTGCAGATCGTGGCCGATGACGGGCAGGTGATCGCCATCACGCTTCACCCCGAAACCGAGATCCGCACCCGCGGGGGCTTTCTCGGCATCGGCAACAAGACCTTCGATCACACCGCGCTGATCACCGGCCTGCCGGTGATGGTGAAGACCGCACAGTTCGGCGAAGGCCTGGTGGCCAGCGAAGTGCGCTTCCGCAGCGATGACCGCCAGATCGCCGCGATGATCAGCGCCGGCACTGCACAGAAGTTCAGCGAGCAAGGCGCCGCGATCGCCGAAAGCGCGGCTGCGACCGAGGCCCTGCGCGGTCGCTTTGGCGATATCGACCAATACAATCTCAAGAGCACCACCAATGTCTATTTCGACACCGGCAAGGCGGTGCTGAGCCCGGGGGCGCGGGCCGAGCTGTGCAACGCGGCGCGCGCCGCTGAGGCCAATCCCAATGCCCTGCTGCTGGTGCTGGGCTATACCGATGCCACCGGCTCGCCCGAGGTCAACCAGGCGCTTTCGGAAAAGCGCGCCGCGGCCGTGGTCAACCACCTCCAGCAGGTGTGCCGCTGGAAGCCCTACCGGATGCTGACCCCGACCGGCATGGCCAGCTCCGATCCGGCGGCCGACAATTCCACTCCCGCGGGCCGGGCGCAGAACCGGCGAGTCTCGGTCAACGTGCTCGTCAGCAAGGCGCTCGACCAGCGCTAAGGACGGGATGACGGCGAGGCGGGGCAAGCGCAGCCCCCGCCGCGCCAGCCCTTACCGGCGCTTTCAGGCATTGGTGCAGAGCACGTCGGCGAGATAGGCGCGGTCGCGCACCGTTTCCATCAGCTGGCGCGCGCTGCGCCGCCAGCCCGATTCGGCGCAGAAGCGATCAGCGTTGCGCTGGGTGCAGGCAGCGCTGGCGGTGCCGCTGGGGCAGGCCAGAACGCGATAGCCGCCGCGCGCCGGGGCCGGGAAGAATTCCGAGGCCATCCCGCGCAGCGAGGGATTGCCGCCCGGCTCGCCCGGCGGGTTCCAGCCGAGCGGGCGCATCGACTGCACCACCATGCCGCGGAACGGCTGGCCGATCATCGGCACATCGCTCTGATAGGTGCGGCAGGTGCCGCGGAAATTGGGCCTTTCGCACAGCTCCCAGCGCCCGGCGCGCACCCGGATCGACTTGACGTTCCAGGCAAGGCCGAGATTGCGCTGCGGCTCGCTGACATTGACCGCCGAGCCCTGATAGCCAACCTCGCGGTAGATGATCGCCTCGGGCTGCGGCTCGGGCCGCCACATGCGATCTTCCTGCTGTGCCGAGACCACCGAAACCCCGGCGAGCGCCACCGCGCCTGCCGCCGCCACTTGCCAGCGCCTTGCCATTGCCTTTCTCCCCTTCACCGGCGCGGCCACCAGCGCTGCGCCTCCCACTTGGAAGGTGCCTTGTCGCCGCCCGGCTGGCAAGCGGATCTTCAGGTGCCGTAGAGGAACATGTTGATCGTCAAGCGCCCGCGCGCCGGATCGGGCGATAGCGCGGCGGGATCGGGGATCACTCCCGAATGGAGCTGGCGCCCGCGGTAGAGCGCGAGGCGATCGGGCCGCGCCGCGACCATGCCGATCTGTTCATAGGCCGGGCTGTCGCCGCTCGGATAGCCTGGCGGGGGCGGGCCATATTCGGCCGCATCGGCGGCAAGTCCGGTAGCATAGGCCGCCTCGCGCGCCGGGGTGATCGCCTCAAACCCGGTGCGGCGGTGGCGATAGAAGGCGGTGCCGCCACTCTCCGGCCCGCCAAGATAATGCATGAGCGCCACCCGCCGCGGATCGGAATGGTCGTGATGGGGGATGCGCTGGCGCTCGCTCAGCTGCGCGGGCGGCAGGGTCACCAGCGAGAAGGCGGCGATCTCGCAATGCACCATCCCCTCAAGGCCGAAGACCCGGGCCATGATCGCCATCATCAGCCCACGCCTCAAATCGAGATAGGAAGGATCGGCAGGCGCGCGCAGGCCGGGATAATCGGCCCCGGCGGGGTGATATTGCGCCGCCACCCCCATGGCATGCAGGCGCTCGGGCTGGCCGGTGAAATCATCGATGATCACCAGCGGCTCGCCCTCGCGGCCAAGACGCGCGATGGTGACACGGGGCTCGGGCAGGTGCATCGGCATTTCCTAGCCCCCGGCGTGGTAGAAATCATAGACCTTGCGCGCCACCGCGGCGCTGATGCCGGGGGCGCGCTGGAGGTCTTCGAGCGCGGCGGCGCGCACCTTGCTCGCCGTGCCGAAATGGAGCAGCAGCGCGCGCTTGCGCGCCGGGCCGATGCCCGGGATTTCGTCGAGCGGCGAAGCGGTGATTGCCTTCGCGCGCCGCGCGCGGTGGGCACCAATGGCATAGCGGTGCACCTCATCGCGCAGGTTTTGGAGGTGAAACAGCAGCGGCGAGCCCGGCGGCAGGGTCTTTTCGCGCCCATCGGGAAAATGGAACACCTCGCGCCCCTCGCGCCCGTGATGCGGCCCCTTGGCGATCCCGATCACCGCCACCTCATCGGCGATCCCGATGTCCTCGAGCACGCGCATCACGCTCGAGACCTGGCCCTTGCCGCCGTCGATGAGGATGAGATCGGGAAGCACGCTCTCGTGCCCGCCCGCCCGGCCGGCCTGCGGTTCGGCGCTCTGGGCAAAGCTGCGAAAGCGCCGCGTCATCAGCTCGCGCAGCATGGCAAAATCATCGTTCGATTGGGCCATGCGGATGTTGAACTTGCGATACTGGCCCTTCTCGAAGCCCTCCGGCCCGGCAACCACCATCGCCCCCACCGCCTTGGCGCCCTGGATATGGCTGTTGTCATAGATCTCGATGCGCTGCGGGGGGGCATCGAGCTCGAGAAACTCTGCCAGCTCGCGGTTGAGCCGCGCCTTGGTGCCGGTTTCGGCCAAACGCCGGTCGAGCGCCTCGCGGGCATTGCGCTCAGCCTGGGCGAGCAGCCGGCGCCGGTCACCACGCTCTGGCACGGAAAGGCGCACCTTGCGCCCGGCAAGGCCGGTAAGCGCCGCGGCAATGAGGTCGCTTTCAGGAAGGGCGCGATCGAGCAGGATGGTGGGCGGCGGGGGCACCTCCTCGTAGAATTGCAGCAGCACGCTGGCGAGCACCTCGGCCTCATCCACCTCGGCGGTATGACGCGGAAAGAAGGCGCGGTGGCCCCAGTTCTGCCCGCCGCGGATGAAGAAGCCCTGCACCGCGATCACCCCGCCTTTGGCCGCGAGCGCGAAGACATCGGCATCGCCCAGCCCTTGCGCGTTGATCGCCTGCGCGCCCTGGATGAAGGTTGCCGCGCGCAGCCGATCGCGCAGGATCGCCGCGGTCTCGAAGTCGAGCGCGGCGGCGGCCTCGGCCATCTGCCGTTCGAGATCGGCCTGCACCTGCGAGCTCTTGCCGGCAAGGAAGTCCTTCGCCTGGCGCACCAGCGCGGCATAGTCCGCCTCGCTGATGCGCCCGACGCAGGGGGCCGAGCAGCGCTTGATCTGGTAGAGCAGGCAGGGCCGGTCGCGGTTGTTGAAATAGCTGTCGGTGCACGAGCGCAGCAGGAACAGCTTCTGCAGCGCGTTCAAGGTGGTGTTGACGCTCCCGGCGCTGGCAAAGGGCCCGTAGTAATTGCCCTTGGCACGGCGCGCACCGCGGTGCTTCTGGATGCGCGGGAAGGGGTGATCGGCGCGCAGCAGGATGAAGGGAAAGCTCTTGTCGTCGCGCAGCAGCACGTTGAAGGGCGGGCGGAAGCGCTTGATCAGCTGGGCCTCGAGCAGCAGCGCTTCGGCCTCGGAATTGGTGACGACGATCTCCATTGCGCGGGTCTGGCTGACCATGCGCTGGAGCCGTCTGGGCAGGGCAGCAAACTGGGTGTAGTTGGCCACCCGCGCCTTGAGACTGCGCGCCTTGCCGACATAGAGCACCTCGCCGCGGCTGTCGCACATGCGATAGACGCCGGGCACGGGCTTGAGCACCTTCACCGTCTCGCGGATTTCAGCGAGCCCGGCCTCGATATCGGGCTGGGCGCTGGCGAGCGTGGTGGCGGCGCGTTCCTCGTTGAAACGCGCAGCGCCGCGCGGATCCTGGGGGCTGCCTGCCGGGGTTCGGGCCATGGGCAGGCCCATAAGGGCTGCCGGGGGCGCTTGGCAATTCCCGCCGCCCGCCAGTCCCTGCCCCGAACGCGCGCTAGGTCCTGTCTGCATTTAGGGGATTCCCCTGTTGGGTGAGTTCTGATTCAAGATCGAAAACGGAGGCGATCTTGAGCAGGCGGACATTGACGGACGCGCAGTGGGCGCGGATTGAGGGGCATCTT
>Ga0209909_100132_pt1 | contig 126388 bp, 102 predicted proteins | sample FECB22metaG_FD_188302 | JGI IMG/M metagenome (GOLD analysis project Ga0209909, IMG submission 188302) | Cyanobacterial communities from the Joint Genome Institute, California, USA - FECB-22 (SPAdes) (version 3) | ecosystem: Environmental > Aquatic > Thermal springs > Hot (42-90C) > Microbial...
CCGGTAGGTGTCGGTCCGCACGTCTGCCGGGTTGATGTCGATCTCGATGGCGTCGTCCACCACCGGCGACACCCCGATCGAGGCGAAGGAGGTGTGCCGCTTGGCCGCCGCATCATAGGGGCTGATCCGCACCAGCCGGTGCACGCCCGATTCCGACTTCAGCCAGCCATAGGCGTTCGGACCCGTCACCAGGATGGTCGCCGACTTGATGCCCGCCTGATCGCCGTCTTCGGACGCCTCGATCGCGACCTCATAGCCGTGCGCCTTGGCCCAGCGCGAATACATCCGCAGCAGCATGCCGGCCCAGTCGCAGGACTCGGTCCCGCCGGCCCCGGAGTTCACTTCCAGATAGGCGTCGTTGCCGTCCGCCTCGCCGGACAGCAGGGCCTCCAGTTCGGCCCGGGCGGCGCGGTCCTTGATGGCTTTCAGTGACGCGCGGGCCTCCTCCAGGGTGGCTTCGTCGCCCTCCTCGTCGGCCATGTCGGCCAGCATGACCCCGTCCTCGAGCCCCTGCTCCATCTGCTTGACGGTGTTGATCTGGGCTTCCAGCCGCGAGCGGTCGCGGCTGACGGCCTGGGCCGCGTCGGGGTCGTCCCACAGGGTCGGGTCCTCGACCCGGGCGTTCAGCTCATCCAGCTTTCTGACGGCGACATCCCAGTCAAAGACGCCTCCTGAGCAGAGCGACGCTCTGCTCGATGTCGGCCTTCATGGCCTCGACATCCGGTCTCATCGCAATCTCCGCGATCTGAAAAGGGGAACGGCGCGCCGTGACCGACGCGCCGTCCGTGGGCGACCTACCTAGGCCGTCAGTACAGCCCGCTCAAGTCCTCGGCGGGCGGCGGCTGGGGCGTGGGCGGCGGCGGGGTCGGCGTCGTCGAGGGCGGCAGGCCGGCGGCCTCCTCGCGCTCGCGGCGGATCACGTCGTTGTAGTTCTGCGGCCCGGTCGGAACGGTCGGGGCGACCGGCGCGCGTTCCTCCTCACGCTGGCGCTCCGTGCCGGGCCGAAAGGCCTCCTCGACCCCGCGCACGGTGCGGAAGATGGCGTTCCTGGGCCGCACGAACTCGGTCGCGGGCCGTTCGGCCAGGGCCACCTGCATGAATTGGTTGAAGATGGGCACCGGCCCCGTGGCCCCGGTCTCGCCCCGACCGAGGGGCCGGTTGTCGTCGAAGCCGATGAACACGCCGACCACGATGTCGTTGGTGAAGCCGACGAACCAGGCCGAGCGATATTCGTTGGTCGTGCCGGTCTTGCCGCCGACCCAGCGCCCCAGGCCCCGCGCCGACGCCGCCGTACCACGCTGAACCACGCCTTCCAGCATCGAGCTGATCTGATAGGCCGTGATCGGGTCGATGACCTGTTCGCCGCGCGGGGTCAGGCGCGGCGATTCCTGGCCGCTGAAGCCGCGGTCGCAGGCGCGGCAGTCGCGACGGTCGGCGGCGTAGATGGTCTCGCCGTTCCGATCCTGGACATACTCGATCAGATAGGGGTTCACCCGCCGCCCGCCATTGACGAAGGCGGCATAGGCGGCGGTCAGCTGGTACGGCGTGACTTCCCCCGCACCCAGCGAGATCGACAGGTTCGGCGTCAAACCCGGCAGGCCCATCTTTTCGGACAGATCGACCACGTTACGCATGCCGACGGAGTTGGCCAGCCGCACGGTCATGACGTTGCGCGACAGCTCCAGCCCCCGACGCAGCGTCTGCGGCCCATAGTATTGGCGGCTGTAGTTCTCCGGGCTCCAGCGCCCGCCGTTCGGTCCGCCGGCAAAGCTGATCGGCGCGTCCAGCACGATCGAGGCCGGCGTGAAATCCCCCTCCAGCGCCGCGGCGTAAACGAACGGCTTGTAGGCCGAGCCCGGCTGGCGCTTGGCCTGGGTCGCGCGGTTAAAACTGGACAGGGCATAGGAATAGCCCCCGACCATGGCCAGGACCCGGCCCGACTGAGGCTCGATCGCCACCATGGCGCCGTTGACGCGCGGCACCTGTTTCAGGGCGAATTGATTGCCCGACGGCTCGACGAAGATCAGGTCGCCCCGCTCCAGCGGATTGTTGGCGTTGGCCCAGGCCGCATCCTCGGTCAGCAGGGTGCCGGTGTCGCCGTCGATCGCCGTGACGACGCGGACCGTGTTGCCGGAGACCTCCTCCACGGCGGCGGCGCGCCAGGCGCGGCGCTCGGGCGGCGTGGTCTGGCGACGCGCGACTTCCTCCCAGCCCTCGGCGAAATCGGTCGTGCCCCAGGCCCCGCGCCAGCCGTGGCGGCGGTCGTAGTTCTCCAGCCCCTGCATCAGGGCGTCGCGCGCGGCGGTCTGCAGCACCGGGTCCAGCGTGGTCCGCATGTACAGGCCCCCGGCGTTGACCTGATCGCCCCAGTCGGGATTGGCCCGCGCCTGACGACGGGCCTCTTCCACGAAGAAGTCGGCGTCCTGGTACTGGGCCCGGCGCGGCGCATCCTGGGTGACCAGGGGCAGGGCCTGGGCCTCGGTCATTTCGGCGCGGGTCAGATAGCCATTGGCCTGCATCCGGCCCAGCACCCAGTCGCGGCGGTCCTTGGCGGCCTCGGGGCGACGCTTGGGATGATAGTTGTTCGGCCCCTTGGGCAGGGCGGCCAGGAACGCCGCTTCCCCCGGCTGCAGCTGGCCCAGCGACTTGCCGAAATAGTTGTAGGCGGCCGAGGCCACGCCGTAGGACCGATAGCCCAGGTAGATCTCGTTCAGATACAATTCCAGGATCTGCTGCTTGGACAGCGTCGCCTCCAGGCGGCTGGACAGGATGGCTTCCTTCAGCTTGCGCCCGATGGTGCTTTCGTTGGTCAAGAGGACGTTCTTGGCCACCTGCTGGGTGATGGTCGATCCGCCCTCTAGCCGCCGCCCGGCCACGACGTTGAACACGTTCTTGAACATGGCCCGGCCCAGGCCGGACACGTCGATGCCGCCGTGGCTGAAGAAATTGGCGTCCTCCGAGGCCAGGAAGGCGTTCAGGACCGGCTGGGGGATCTGGTCATAGGTGACATAAATCCGGCGTTCGTCCGAGAACTCGCCAATCAGCGTGCCGTCGCCGGCATAGACCCGCGTCGCCGTCGGCGGCCGATAGTCGGCCAGGTCCGTGGCGTCGGGCAGGTCGTGGAACAGCCAGGCCGCATAGACCGCGACCAGAAGCCCCGCCAGGGCGATCGCCCCCAGCAGGCCGATACCCGCCATCACGAACCAGCGTTCGGCAATCTTCACCCGGCACTCCGACAATCACGCCCCGGAGGAGGGTTTAGCCCGCGTCGCGATCCGCGCAAAGCCTTATGGCTGTCCGCCGCCTTCGGGCAGGCCGGCCATGACGCTGGACCCCGTCGGCTGGCGGAAATAGCGGTCGATGCCCTCGGCCACGGCGCGCATCAGGCGACGGCGGCGGCGTTCGTCGCCCAGGGCCCGTTCGTCGTCGGGATTGGTCATGAAGCCCATCTCCAGCAGCACGGCGGGCACGTCGGGGGCCAGCAGCACGGCCAGACCCGCGTCGCGATGGCTGCGCCGCAGCAAGGGATGATCGGCGGCCTCTATGTGCGTCAGCAAGACGCGCGCGAACTGAGCCGAGCGGTTCTGGGTGGCCCGCTGGGTCATGTCCAGCAGAATGCGATCCACCGACGGATCGCGCCCCGGCAGGTGCAGGTCGCGATGCCAGTCTTCGCCCCGCGTGACCTCGCGCCGGGCCCGCTGGGCCCCCTGTTCGGACAGGGTATAGACGCTGGCCCCGCGCGTCGCCGGATCGGCCCCGGCGTCGGCGTGCAGGGATATGAACAGGTCGGCGTCAGCCTGACGCGCGATCTGGACGCGGCGGTCCAGGCCCACATAAACGTCGCTGTCGCGGGTCAGGCGAACACGGTACCGGCCCATCCGCTCCAACTCGGCCTTCAGGGCCAGGGCCGCGCGCAGATTGATGGCGCTCTCGGTGTTTTCGGTTCCGCGCGCGCCGGGGTCGCGGCCGCCGTGGCCGGGGTCGATGACGATCAGCGGCTTCTCGGCGCGGCGCTCCACCGCCTGACGCACGGCCGGGGCGGCGATGGCCGCGCCGGTGGCCTTCAGGTCCAGCACATAACGGAAATGGCCCACGCCGTCGCCGGGCGGCAGTAGGAACCGCCGCTCGATCTCGGCCCCGCGCGACAGGCTCAGCTCGACCCGGGACGCGGTTCCGACAGGATGCACCCGATAGGCCCGGACCAGTCCCGACCCCCGGCCGTCCAGGTCGCGCGCTGAGGCCACGCCCGACAGGGTCAGCACGACCTTGCCGTCGGCGCCGCTCTCGACCACCTGGCCCCGCGCCGAGGTTTCCAGGTCCAGCACGATCCGCGTCCGTTCCGAATCACCGCCGAAGCGCAGGCCCAGCACGTCCCCGACCGCACCCGCCGCCAAGCCGCGCCCGGCCGCCATCAGCACACACGCCAGCACGACGACGGCCAAGGCCGTCATCGCCCACTCGCGCGGACCCCATCGGGTCAGGTGAAAACGCAACACGCCGTACATTTGACGGACACCCACTTGTTCGTTGGGGTCCAGAATGCCGGATCGTGGTTGGCAGGGGGTTAAGCGGGGGACGAATTCATTTCCTCCCCATTCGCGACCCGAACGGGGAGGAGAAGCCGCCCTTTCATTTCCCTCGGCGAATGCCTATGCTTTGATCCGCTCGCGAACCTTTCGCGCACCGCCCTGGCGGTCGCAGTGCTCGCGAACGCAGACTTCCACCCCATCCGAGACCCGCGGGCCCCGCCCGGCGTGTCGAAGAGACCGGGTCCTCAGGCGGCGTCGCATCCGATGGCGCGCCCGGACCCAGGACCGACCGATCCATGGGCCATGAGCCTCGCATCCTCGTCCGGCCTGACACGGCCATCGTCGCGATCCGCGACCGGATGATGCATGCCCCGGCCCCCCTTCATCCCATTCGGCGAGCCGCCTGTGACCCTGGACCGAGCGTCCATCCGGGCCATGGCAGAGCGCGCCAGAGAGACCCCCTACATGTCAAAGACAATGCTGATCGATGCAGCGCACGCCGAGGAAACGCGCGTCGCCATCGTGGACGGACGCCAGGTTGAGGAGTTCGACTTCGAGTCGAAGACCAAACGCCAGCTGCGCGGCAACATCTACCTCGCCAAGGTCACCCGCGTAGAACCCAGCCTGCAGGCCGCCTTCGTCGAATACGGCGGCAACCGCCACGGCTTCCTCGCCTTCAACGAAATCCACCCCGACTACTACCAGATCCCGGCCGCCGACCGCGCCGCGATCATGGCCGAGACCAACGGCGAAGACGAGCACGACGACGAGCCGATCCGCGAGTCCGACGACGGCGAATCCGAAGGCGGCCTGGCCGAGGAGGAGCGCCTGAAGCGCCGCCTGATGCGCCGCTACAAGATCCAGGACGTGATCAAGCGCCGCCAGATCCTGCTGGTCCAGGTCGTCAAGGACGAGCGCGGCGGCAAGGGCGCGGCCCTTACCACCTGGCTGTCGCTGGCCGGCCGCTACTGCGTGCTGATGCCCAACACCGGCAAGGGTGGCGGCATTTCCCGCAAGATCACCCAGGCCACCGACCGCAAGCGGCTCAAGGCCGCCGCCGCCGCCCTGGACGTGCCGCGCGGCATGGGCCTGATCATCCGCACGGCCGGCGCCAAACGCACCAAGGCCGAGATCAAGCGCGACTACGAGTATCTGATCCGGCTGTGGGAGACGATCCGCGAGACCACCCTGGCCAGCCACGCCCCCTCGATGATCTATGAGGAGGAAAACCTGGTCCGCCGCGCCGTGCGCGACATGTTCGACAAGGATTTCGACGGCATCCAGGTCGAGGGTATCGAGGGCTTCAAGGAGGCGCGCGACTTCATGCGCGTGCTGATGCCGTCCCAGGCCAAGAAGGTGCATCTGTACCAGGGGGCCCGGCCGCTGTTCGCCTCGAACGGCATCGAGGACGTGCTGACCCAGATCCACCAGCCGGTCGTGCCGCTGAAATCCGGCGGCTACCTGGTCATCAACCAGACCGAGGCCCTGGTCGCGATCGACGTCAACTCGGGCCGCGCGACCAAGGAACGCAACGTCGAGGCCACGGCGACCAAGACCAATATGGAAGCCGCCGTCGAGGCCGCCCGTCAGCTGCGCCTGCGCGACCTGGCCGGGCTGGTGGTCATCGACTTCATCGACATGGACGAGTCCAAGAACAACCGGACCGTCGAGAAAATCCTGAAAGACGCTCTGGCCCAGGACCGGGCGCGGATTCAGATGGGCCGCATCTCGCCCTTCGGCCTGATGGAGATCAGCCGCCAGCGTCGCCGTCTGGGCGTGATCGAGGGGGCCACCGAGGTCTGCCCGCACTGCCAGGGCGCGGGCCGCATCCGTTCGGCCGAGAGCGCGGCCCTGATGACCCTGCGCGCCGTCGACATCGAGGCCGGCAAGAACGGCGCCGGGTCGATCACCCTGCGCATCTGCACCGAGGTCGCCCTCTACATCCTGAACCACAAGCGGGACTATCTCCAGCGCCTGCTGGAGCGGCGCGGGCTGAACGTCGTGATCCAGATCGACGACACCCTGGCCCGCAACGAACACGCCATCGACCGCACCGAGACCAACGAGGACTTCGTCGCGCCCGAGGGCGGTGTGTCCCTGGCCGACCTGGACGACGATTTCGACGACGCCGCCTATGCCGACGAGGCGGACGGCGAGGACGACGAAGACTTCCTGGCCGACGACGAGGACGACGACGACGGCCTGGACCGCGAGGACACCGACGACGACGCGCCGCGTGAGCGCGCCGAACGGGTCGAGGGCGAGCGCGACGGCCGGGGCCGCCGCCGCCGCCGCCGCGGCGGACGTCGCGACGAGGCCGAACTGCCGCCGGTCGCCGCCGACGACGACGCCGAGGACGACGATTCGGAGGCCGGCCGTCGCCGCCGTCGGGGTCGCCGTGGCGGTCGCCGGGTCCGCGAGGACGGCGGCGAAGGCTCGGGCAGCTTCTTCTGGGTGCGCGGCCGCACGCCGTCGCTGGAAGACCCCTATGTCTGGTTCGACCCGCTGAACCCCAACGCCGACGACGGCCGCGCCGAAACGCCGGCCAGCGAGGCCGTGGCCGGGGATGTCGAGGAACGGATCGGCGAAACCCCCGGCGCGACGCTGGAGGGCGACCGCGAAGGCCGCTCGCGCCGCCGCCGTCGCGGCCGCGGTCGCGGCGAACGCAATGGCCTGGACCACGAACAGAAGGTCGAGGCCCGCGCCACCAACGAAGGCATGCCGCCGGACGGCTCGCCCGACACGCCGATGGCCGCGATGGTCGCGGACCCCGGCGACCCCGCCCCCGTCGCCCTGCCCGCCGAGCCCCAGCGCCGCCGCGTGCGCCGCAAACCGGCCGGAGCCAGCGCCACAGCCGAGACCGACGCCGCCCTGACGACCGCCATCGAGCCCAACGAGGTCGATGACCTGCCCGGACCGGCGGTGCTGGACGTCACGCCCGAGGAGGCCGCCCAGGCCGAGATCGAGGTCGTACCGGAAGAGGCCGTCGAGGCCGGGATCGCGTCCGATCCCGTGCCGGAGCCCCAGCCGGTCTTCGCCCCGGTCGAGGCCCCGCGCGTCGTGGACATCGCCAGCCTGGTCGCCGACGACCCGGCCCAGATCGCCGCACCCCCGGAAAAGCCCAAGCGCGGGTGGTGGCGTCGCTGAAAGGCCGCGATTAGACTGTCCAAGAGCTGACCGGGGGGCGGCCGCGTGAGGAGATCGACTTGATCCGCCTGCCCCGCATCCTGATCACCGCGACGGCGGCCCTGGCCATGCTGGCCGCCGCCACGCCCGTCTCGGCCCAGAGCCTGATCCGCGACACCGAGATCGAGGGCATCATCGACGACTGGTCCGACCCGGTCCTGGTGGCCATGGGGCTGGACCCGGCCCAGGTGGAAATCCTGCTGGTCAACGACCGCTCGCTGAACGCCTTCGCCACGCGCGGCCGGATCATGGGCATCAACACCGGCCTGATTCTGGAGACCGACGACGCCAACCAGCTCCTCGGCGTGATCGCCCACGAGGCCGGCCACATCAAGAACCGCCACACCCTGCGCGACGGTGCCCAGGACGCCGGCATGCCCCCCTTTCTGATGAGCATGGCCCTGGGCGCCCTGGCCATCGCCGCCGGCCAGCCCGGCGCCGGCGCGGCCCTGCTGGGTTCCGGCCAGTATTTTGGTACCCTGGGCGCCCTGCGCTACCTCCAGACCCAGGAGGGCGAGGCCGACATCACTGCCGCCCGGGCCCTGGACCGCGCCGGCGAATCCGGTCGCGGCCTGGTCCAGTTCTTCGAGAATTTCCGTTCCCAGGAGGTCTTCTCCGAGGCCCGCCGCTTCCCCTATTTCCGCAGCCACCCCCTGTCCGGCCAGCGCATCGAGGCCCTGCGCCGCCCGGTCGAGGCCATGCCCAACTACGGCAAGACCGACAGCCCCGAGCGCACCGCCCAGCACGCTCTGATCGTCGCCAAGATCCAGGCCTTCCTGGACCACCCCAACCAGACCCTGCGCATCTATCCCGAAAGCGACACCTCCCTGCCCGCCCGCTACGCCCGCGCCATCGCCTGGTACCGCGACGGCCAGACCGACAAGGCCCTGGCCGCCGTCGACGCGTTGCAGGTCGAACAGCCCGACAACCCCTATTACTGGGAACTGCGCGGCCAGATCCTGTTCGAGGAAGGCCGCCCCGCCGAGGCCATCGGTGCCCACGAACGCTCGATCCAGCTGCTGCCGGACGCCCCCCTGTTCCGCATCAACCTGGCCCACGCCCTGATCGAGACCAATGAGGCCTCCAACCTGGCCGCCGCCGTCGATCAGCTGAAACGCGCGGTCGCCCGCGAGCCGGAGAACACCCTGGGCTGGCGCCTGCTGGCCCAGGCCTATTCCAGCCAGGGCAACGAGGGCCTGGCCCGCCTCGCCTCCGCCGAACTCCAGTTCGCCCTGGGCCAGGAGGACGAAGCCACCCAGTTCGCCCTGCGCGCCCGCGAGATGCTGACCCAGGGCACGCCGGAGTACCGCCGCGCCATGGACATCGTCCTGGCCTCGGGTGCCACGACCGACGACATCGAGGACCTGGACCGCCAGCGGCAACGCAATCGCCCCGCCATCCTGAACTGAATCAGCCTATCGAGACCGAATGACCGACGACGCCCCGCCGCCGCCCGCCCCGACGCGCACCCTGCCCCGCTGGCTGACCGCCGGCCGGCTGGCGCTCGGCATCTCGGTGGTCGCCCTGGCTGTCGCCGTCGCCCCCCACCTGACCGGCGGCGACTTCGGCGGCCGCGTCCGCGCCTACCTCCTGGCCAACCCCCAGGTCCTCGACGAGGTCATGTCCGCCCGCCAGGCCGGCCAGGACGAGGCCCGCATCACCGCCATTAACGACGCCGTCGCCGCCAATCCGGCCCTGCTGGCCCACGACCCCCGCGACCCCGCCGTCGGCCCGGTCGATGCCCGCGTGACCGTGGTGGAATTCTTCGACTACCGCTGCCCCGGCTGCAAGGCCGTGTCCCCCGACTTCCTGCGCATCGTCCAGGCGAACCCCGACGTCCGTTTCGTCTTCAAGGAATGGCCGATCCTTGATCGCGGCGACGACGTCACGTCCCAATACGCCGCCCGAGCCGCCCTGGTCGCCAATCAACAGGGCAAGTACCTGCCGGTCCATCAGGCCCTGATGGCCGAGGCCAGCCTGTCGCAGGAGGCCATCGATCGCATCCTGGCCGAGAACGGCGTGACGATCGCACCCGGCGCCATCGCCTCACCCGAGACTACCCGCCACCTGACCGACATCTCAACCACGGCCCAGGTCCTCCGGGTCGATGCCACTCCCACCTTCCTGATCAACGGCCGCGCCACGCCGAGCATCGCGCCGGAAGAGGTGGCGGCCGCCATCGCGGCCGCGAAGGGGTGACGTTTTCCTCCCCATTCGCGTCGCGAATGGGGAGGTGGCTCGGCGGCGATCAGCCGACGAGACGGAGGGGGAGAGACGGTGGTTGGGGTGGGCGGCCTGTCGGTAGGGCCGGTGCCGCCCCCTCCGTCACGGCGCCAAGCGGCGCCGCGCCACCTCCCCATTCGCGATGCGAACGGGGAGGAGAATCACGCCGCCGCCAGCGTCATCTCCCCACCGATCCATTCGACGCGCGACTTCGCCATCGCCGCTTCCGCCGCCTCCGCGTTCCCCAACGCCCGCTCCGCCTCGGCCAGCACGAACAGGCTGTACGGATCGCTCGGCCAGTCGATCAGCAGTTCCTCGACCTTGGCCTTGGCCCCCGCCGCGTCGCCTGATTTCAACATGGCTGCGGCCAGGCTGCGCCGCGTCGGATACCAGACGATCGGCGGATCGCCTCCTTCCGGCCCCATGCCGTGGATCTGGGCCGCGCGACCGAAGGCCACCACCGCCGCATCGGCGTTGTCTTCCAGCATGGCGGCGCGGCCTTCCAGGACGCGCTGGGAAATCTCCACGAAGCCGGCGCGCTCGGCCGACATCGGGCCGGTGAAGTCGGCCGCCTCGCGGATGGCCTTGATCGCGTCGGCCTCGGCCCGCACGGCCGGGGCATCACCCGCACGGGCGGCCGCCTCCCCGCGTGCATAGTGCCAGCTGACCCGCAGCAGCGTCCGGTCCTCCGGCGGTGCCATGAGGGCCGCGACCTCCTCCGGCGAGCCGAACCGGCCCAGGATGGCATAGGCATTGTTGGCCATCATCTGACGCCACAGATTGGTCTCGGGAATATCTGGATAGGTCGCCAGGAACCCCCGCGCCAAGGCCAGCCCCTCGTCGGCCCCGCCGGCCATCAAGGCCCCGCCCATGCCGAAATGGATATTGTGGGCATGCAGCGGCATGCCGGTCACCCCGCCCGGCGGCGCGGCCAGCGCATCGTACCGCTTGTCCAGCGCCACGGCGTTCACATTGGACCGCATCGCATCCTTGTAGCGTCCCACCCGATAGAAGGTGTGCGACGGCATATGCACCAGATGGCTGGCCCCCGGTGCCAGGGCCGCCAGTTTCTCGCCATAGGGGACCGCCGCATGCGGATCGTCCGACCATTCGGTCAGGTGGATATACAGATGGATCGACGCCGGATCGTTCGGCGCCAGGCCCAGATTGCGCTCCAGCAAGGCCATGGCGCGCGGGATTCCGGGATCGGCGGCCTTGCCTTCATCGTCCCACCAGGTGTCGGCGTCGATCATCAGGGCATCGGCCGCAATGGCGGCCAGCACCACATTCTCGGGATTGCGCTCCGCCAGTCGCTCCATGGCCTGGGCGAACCGCTTGTCGCGCGACCGTTCGGAGCCGGAGGTCCGCTGAATCTGGGCGTCGATCATCTGGCGCTGCAGCGGCGTGGCGTCCCGCGCCAGCCTCCGGCCCTCGCGCGCGGCCTTGCGCGCCGCCGCCTTGGACGCCGCGTCGTTGCCGCCGCCGTTCAGATTGGGCCCCAAGGCCCAGGCCTCGCCCCAGGCGCACATGCCGCAAGTCGGGTCCAGCGCCCGCGCCTTGCGAAAGGCCCGGACCGATTCCGAATGCTCGAAGGCCCAGCGCAGCCGCACCCCGTGGTCGAACCAGACCTGGGCCTCGGCACTGTCCGTATCGACCGGGAAGCCGCCGGTCCCGAACCCCTCGACCATGACCATGTCGGTCGCCGACGTCGAAACACGGATTGGCCCGGCGGGTCCGCAGACCTGGGGGTTGGCGATCAGATCACGATTGACCGGCACCCGCGTCGCATCGGCCAGGGCGACCGGCGCCGCCAGACACAGGCCGACGGCGGTCAAGGCCAAGGTTTTCAATCGCATCGTTGTCCCTCCGCGCATCGCATCCTGCCTCATCATTGCCGGCCCGCCAACCGGTGACCACCCTTCCTTTCGTCATCCTCCGGGCCGCGCTTGCGCGGAACCGGGGGATTCAGCGGCGCGCGGGAGCGCGAACCTGTCGCGGACGAATGCGTCGAACATCATGCGTGAAAAGGTCGCCTGACGGCGCCGCTGGGTCCCCCGGTCTCCCCCCGGCTTTCGCCGGGGTCCGCCGGAGGATGACGAAAGGATGTGGTCAGCTCGGGCGACTGCCCCGAAGTCCTATATCCAGGCCCGAACCCCACCACTCGCCAGACCCGGCCCGGACCGCTATCTCCGCCCCATGGCCCTCCCCCACCCCCTGCCCCATTTATCCCAGATCGCCGCGGACTATGACATCCTGCTGTGCGACGTGTGGGGCGTGATCCACAACGGACGCGAGAGCTGGCCCGGCCCCTGCGAGGCGCTCAGCCGGTTCAATGACGGCCACGGGCATGTCGTCCTGATTTCCAATTCGCCGCGCCCCTCGCCCGACGTGGTGGCCCAGCTCGACGCCCTGGGCGTGCCGCGCGACAGCTGGCGGGCCTTCGTCACCTCGGGCGACGCGACGCGCGCCGAGCTCGCCCGCCGCGCCCCCGGCCCGGCCTGGATCATCGGCCCCGACCGCGACTGGCCCCTGTACGACGGCGTCGGTCTCGATACCGTCCCGACCGCCGAGGACGCCGCCTTCATCTCCGTCACCGGCCCCGTGGACGACACCACCGAAACGCCCGAGGACTATCGCGACCGCCTCCAGACCGGCGTCGCCCGCAACCTGGAACTGATCTGCGCCAACCCCGACCGCGTGGTCCAGCGCGGCGACCAGCTGATCTATTGCGGCGGTGCCCTGGCCGATCTGTACGAGAGCCTCGGCGGCCGCGTCACCATGGCCGGCAAGCCGTTCGGCCCGATCTACGACCTGGCCCTGAAGGAGGCCGAACGCCTGCTGGGCCGTCCCGTCGATCGGTCGCGCGTGCTGTGCATCGGCGACGGCGTCGTTACCGACGTCATGGGTGCCAACCGCCAGGCCCTGGACTGCCTGTTCATCGCGCAAGGCATCCACGGCGACGCCGCACGCGGCCCGGAAGGCACGCTGGACCCCGCCCGCGCCGCCGACCTGCTCAAGGCCGAGACCACCTACGCCCGCTACGCCGCCCTCGATCTGGCCTGGTAACGCCCTTTCGGCATGGCCACGGCGCGCGACGCCCGCTAAAGGCGCGCCATGACCCAGAACCTCCCCACCTACGACGTCTGCGCCGTCGGCAATGCCATCGTCGACGTCCTCGCCCCCTGCGACGACGCCTTCCTGAGCGCCCAGGGCCTGACCCCCGGTTCGATGCAACTGGTCGACGAGGCCCAGAGCGCGGCCCTGTACGACGCCATGGCCGCCGGCCTCGAAGCTTCGGGCGGATCGGCCGGCAACACCGTCGCCGGCGTCGGCAGCTTCGGCGGCAAGGCCGCCTATGTCGGCAAGGTCGCCCCCGACACGCTGGGCGAGGTCTTCACCCACGACATCCGCGCCTCGGGCGTGCATTTCGACACCCCGGTGCTGGAGGGCGGTGCCGGGACCGGCCGCTGCCTGATCAACGTCACGCCGGACGGCCAGCGGACCATGTGCACCTTCCTGGGCGCCGCCAACCAGCTGGGCACGGCCGACATCGACGCGGCCCTGATCGGCGACAGTGCCATCGTCTATCTGGAGGGCTATCTGTTCGACCCGGCCCCGGCCCGCGCCGCCTTCGAGGCCGCCGCCTCGGCTGCCCACGCCGCTGGCCGCAAGGTCTCCATCACCCTGTCCGACACCTTCGTCGTGGCCCGGTGGCGGCCCGAACTGCTGGCCTTCATCCAGACGTCCGCCGACATCGTCCTGGCCAATGAAGGCGAACTGGCCGCCCTGTTCGAGACGGACGACTTCGACGCCGCCTGCACCCGCCTGGCCGCGATGGTGGAGGTCGCCGCCGTCACCCGCGGCGAGCACGGCTCGGTCATCCTGAGCGGCGAAGAGCGCGTCGCCGTCGCCGCCTATCCGGTCGATAAGGTGATCGACACCACCGGCGCCGGCGACCAGTACGCCGCCGGCTTCCTGCTGGGCCTGGCGCGCGGCCTGCCCCTGGCCGACGCGGGCAAGCTGGGCTCACTGGCGGCGGCCGAGGTCATCGCCCACTGGGGGCCGAGGCCGATGGTCAGGCTGGACGCCTTGGCCAGGGACAACGGGCTGACGCTCGCTTGAACTCATCTCTTTCCGCTCATCCCCGCGAAAGCGGGGACCCAGTTCTTTCGTGACGCGACGAGGTTGGGATCAAGGTCGATGGCAAATGCGCCACCAGCTTTCACCCAGAGCACTGGGTCCCCGCTTTCGCGGGGATGAGCGGGAGGTATGAGGTCGCTTAGGGCGTCATGTCGCGTGGCAGCTGCCCACCGTTGTCGATGATCTTCTGGATCACCTGCTTGTGCAGCCAAATGTTCATGCTGGCGCTGTCCGACGTGTCGCCGGTGTAGCCCAGTTCGTCGGCCAGCTCCTTGCGCTCGGCCAGGGAGCTCTCCAGCCCGATCAGCTTCATCAGATCGACGATGGAGGTGCGCCAGTTCAGCTTCTGGTCCCGCTGGTCGTTCATGAAGTCCAGGATGCCGGCGACATCGACCGCCTGAGGCTGGGGCGCGACGGCGGCGCCGGCGGTCACCGGCGGGGCCTGGGCGGGCGACGGGGCCGAGGTCGGCGCGGGCTGGGCCTGGGCCGGGCTGGTGGCCTTGGGCGCATCCTTGCGATTGAAGATGCCGCCGAGAATCTTGCCGAGAATGCTCATGGGGGTCGCTCCGTGGTGGGTCCGATACCGCAACGGCAACATCCTCTCGCGGTTCAATGACAATCGTTGCGTTGAACCCTCCCTCTCTCGGCGGGAGAGGGAACCGGGGTTGCGGCTCAAGCAGCGAGCCACCGCGTCGCGAGCGGTAGCCGCACCCGTAATGTCATGAGAGTGGAGACCAGCACGACCCGAAGGGGAATTCGTTGTGGCTGCTGCCTTCCGGCCCTGACCAGGTTGGCGAAGCCTCCGCCCGCACCGATCTCCATCCCCCATATCGCCGTCCCGCGCGCCGGAATCAAGGCCCCCTTGCCTGCCCCGGCCGCCGCGCCCACCTGAACCGCAACGGGCCACGGCGTCGCTTGTCACGAGGACGTCCGGCCCGATCCGCTTCTCGAAGGGATAAGCCTTGAACCTCGACCTGTATTCCGACCGCGCCAAGCAGGCGGTCCAGTCCGCCCAGTCCCTGGCCCTGGCCCGCCGTCACCAGCAGTTCGCCCCCGAACACCTGCTGAAGGTCCTGCTGGAGGAACGCGACGGCCTGGCCCGCACCCTGATCGCCTCGGCCGGCGGCGACGCCAGACGCGCCGAGGCCGACGTCGAAACCGCCCTGTCCAAACGCGCCCAGGTCTCCGGCGGCAACGGCCAGCTGTATCTGGACGGCGACACCGCCCGCGTCTTCGCCACCGCCGAGGCCGCGTCCAAGAAGGCCGGCGACGCCTTCGTCACCACCGAACGCATCCTGTCGGCCATCGCCCGCGAGGGCGGGGTCGCCGCCACCGTGCTGAAGGCCGCCGGAGCCGACGCCGAGGGCCTGGACGCCGCAATCCTGGAACTGCGCAAGGGCAGGACCGCCGACTCCGCCGGGGCCGAGGACGGCTATGACGCGCTGAAACGCTATGCCCGCGACCTGACCCTGGCCGCCCGCGACGGCAAGATCGACCCGGTCATCGGCCGCGACGAGGAGATCCGCCGCACCATCCAGGTCCTGGCCCGCCGCACCAAGAACAATCCCGTCCTGATCGGCGAACCCGGCGTCGGCAAGACCGCCATCGTCGAGGGCCTGGCCCTGCGCATCGTCAACGGCGACGTGCCCGAGAGCCTGCGCGACAAGACCGTCATGGCCCTGGACATGGGCAGCCTGATCGCCGGGGCCAAATACCGCGGCGAGTTCGAGGAGCGGCTCAAGGCCGTGCTGGGCGAAGTGGCCCAGGCCGAGGGCGGCATCGTCCTGTTCATCGACGAGATGCACACCCTGGTCGGGGCCGGAAAGGGCGACGGGGCGATGGACGCCTCCAACCTGCTGAAACCGGCCCTGGCGCGCGGCGACCTGCATTGCGTCGGTGCCACCACGCTGGATGAATACAGGAAACACGTCGAGAAGGACGCCGCCCTGGCCCGCCGTTTCCAGCCGGTGTTCGTCTCCGAACCGACGGTTGAGGACACCGTCTCCATCCTGCGCGGCATCAAGGAGAAGTACGAGGTCCACCACGGGGTGCGGATCAGTGACAGCGCCATCGTCGCCGCCGCGACCCTGTCGAACCGTTATATCACCGACCGTTTCCTGCCCGACAAGGCGATCGACCTGGTCGACGAGGCCGCCAGCCGCGTGCGCATGGCCGTCGATTCCAAGCCCGAGGCCCTGGACGAGATCGACCGCCGCCTGGTCCAGCTGAAGATCGAACGCGAGGCCCTGAAGAAGGAGACCGACGGTGCGTCCCGCCAGCGGCTGGAGAAGCTGGACGACGAGATCGCCGACCTGGACGACCAGTCCGACGACCTGACCGCCCGCTGGAAGGCCGAGAAGGAAAAGGTCGGACAGGGCGCCCAGCTGCGCGAGACCCTGGACCGGCTGCGCGCCGAATTGGCCGCGGCCCAGCGCGCCGGCGACCTCGGCCGTGCGTCCGAGATCGCCTATGGCCAGATCCCCGGCATCGAGAAACAGCTGGCCGAGGCCGAGGCCAACGAAGCCGACAAGTCCGGCCCCCTGACGCCCGAGGTCGTCGATGCCGAACAGATCGCCCAGGTCGTGTCGCGCTGGACCGGCGTGCCCGTCGACAAGATGCTGGAGGGCGAGCGCGAGAAGCTGCTCAAGATGGAGGACGCCCTGCGCGGTCGCGTGGTGGGTCAGGAAGACGCCCTGATCGCCGTCGCCGACGCCGTGCGCCGGGCGCGGGCGGGCCTGAACGACCCCAACCGCCCGCTGGGGTCCTTCCTGTTCCTGGGGCCGACCGGCGTGGGCAAGACCGAGCTGACCAAGGCCCTGGCCGAGTTTCTGTTCGACGACGAGGCGGCCATCACCCGCCTCGACATGAGCGAATACATGGAGAAACACTCCGTCAGCCGCCTGATCGGCGCGCCTCCGGGCTATGTCGGCTATGACGAGGGCGGGGCCCTGACCGAGGCGGTGCGCCGCCGCCCCTATCAGGTCGTGCTGTTCGACGAGGTCGAAAAGGCCCACCCCGACGTGTTCAACACCCTGCTCCAGGTGCTGGACGACGGCCGCCTGACCGACAGCCAGGGCCGCACGGTGGACTTCAAGAACACCTTGATCGTGATGACGTCGAACGCCGCCGCCGGCCAGTTCGAGACCGACGGCCTGACCGACGACCAGCTACGCCCCCGCGTCATGGCCGCGCTTCAGGGCGAAGGCTTCCGCCCCGAGTTCCTGAACCGCATCGACGAGATCGTCCTGTTCCACCGCCTGGGCCGCGATCAGATGGCGGATATCGTCCGCATCCAGCTGGGACGGTTCGAGCGGCTGCTGGCCGACCGCCGCCTGACCCTGGCCCTGGACGACAGCGCCGCCGTCTGGCTGGCCGACCGGGGGTATGATCCGGTGAATGGGGCGCGTCCGCTCAAGCGCGTGATCCAGAAGGATCTGGTCGATCCGATCGCCAGGAAGCTGCTGGCCGGCGAGATCGGGGACGGGTCGGTGATCGCCGTGTCAGCTGGGGCGGATGGGCTGGAGATCGGTAAGGCGCGGGTGCATTAGGTGCCCACAAACGTTATTGGTAACGGCAGGTGAAGATCAGCTATACATTTGAAGTGCAGTCACCACTGCGTGTCCCTGACCATTGGCCCATTCGGGCCTTCGGCGGAACGGTTGCCCTTGTCGAAAGTGACGGCCTCGTTACAGGCTGTTTGGGAAATCGGCTGCGTGGGATTCCGCTGGCGTCTCGGCTGTGATTCAAGCTCGGGATGTGGACCGAGCAGAGCCGTGGCCGGATGGCCAAGATCGCCAGGAAGACCAAGCGCTATCCGTCTGACCTGACGGACGAGGAGTGGGCGGTGATCGCCCCGCTCATGCCCAAGCCGGGGCGGCGGGGGCGGCCGCGCGAGGTCGAGTTCCGCGAGGTGATCAACGCGGTTCGCTACCTGGTCCGCTCGGGCTGCGGCTGGCGGATGCTGCAGGTAAACTTCGGCCACTGGCGGACGGTCTACGGCTGGTTCCGGGAGCTGGCCCGGCGGTTCCTGTTCCAGACCATCCACGACGTGGCGCTGATGCTCGACCGCGAGACGGCGGGGCGCGAGGCGAGCCCCTCGGCGGGCGTGATCGACAGCCAGTCGGTCAAGGCGCCGCATGGAAAAACAAGAGGTTACGACGCCGCCAAGAAGGTCGTCGGCCGCAAGCGCCACATCGCGGTGGACACCGACGGGCGGCTTTTAATGGTCCATCTGACCGCGGCCGACATCAGCGACAGCGCCGGCGCGCAGGCGATCCTGGGCGCCATCCGCAAGCGCTGGCCCTGGGTGAAGCACCTGTTCGCCGACGGCGCCTACGACCGGCTCAAGCTGATGGACAAGGCCGCCTACCTCGACTTCGTCGTCCAGATCATCCGCCGCTCCGACGGGCAGACTGGCTTTGAGGTCCTGCCCCGCCGCTGGGTGGTCGAGCACACCTTCGGCTGGATGACCCGCTGGCGGCGCCTGGTCCGCGACTACGAGGCCCGCATCGACGTCTCAGAGGCCATGATCCTCGTTGCCATGGGCGGAAACCTGCTACGCCGAACCACCCACCCGTGACTTTCCAAACGGACTCTAACGTCCAGTGATCCAGTTTCCGGGGAGCAGATCAGTGCGAAAGCCGCTCGCTCCACATTATAACAACTTTGGATCGCTCGGGATGAACTCACTGCGGAGCGGTTCTGTCTCGAACAATAATGCTCTAAAGCCGCCAGCGCAGCCCCACGGTAAAGGTGCGGCCGTAGACGAAATAGTTCCGCACACGGCTCTCGACACCCTCGTACTCGATCAACGCCTCGTCGGTGACGTTGAACGCCTCGAACGACGCCGAAATACGGTCATTAATGTTCCAAGAACCCGAAATGTCCAACTGCGGCCGGGCCTTGACCAGGCGGTCTGCACCCGTTTGCGTGCCCGCGCTCCCGAGGAAATATTCACTCCGGTAATTGTAGGCAGCGCGAACGCCGAACCGCTCGGTTTCATAGTAGACGATGGCGTTCAGCGTGTTCTCGGAAATCTCGCCCAGACGGAAGCTGCTGTCGGATTCGAACTCGATGTTTGTGTAGTTGATCTGGCCGCCCAAGCCGTTCCAGGGCGCGGGCAGGAAGTCCAGGTTCTGCTGGGCGCTAAGCTCGAAGCCCGACAGGGTGAAGGTGTCCTGGTTGGCCGTGACGTTGATGTTCACGGTCGCGCCTGCGAGCACGGCCGGAAAGGCACCGGAGGCCGGTGTGGCGTTGACCGTCCGGCAAACGCCGCTGGCCGTCGTCAAGGGACCGAATCCGAAATCGCCGCCGTCCAGCGGGCAGATGCGGCTCGTGCCCGCGAAGTCCTCGACCTCCTTGTTGAAGACGATGGCCGACAGGCTGGAGCCCGCTCGGTTGTACCATTCGACCGAAAGGTCCAGGTTCTTCGACGTGAAGGGGAGCAGGTCCCCGGCCCCGAGATTGGCGGTCACGATCTGGCCGGTGCCGTCGACCGCCACCGAGCGCAGCACGGCGAAGCTGTCGACCTGCGGGCGACGCAGGGTCTCGGTGTAGGCACCGCGCACGATCCAGTCGTCGCCGATCTCGAACACCAGATTGGCCGACGGCAGAGTGTTCTCGTATTCGAAGCTGAGCACCTGCGGCTGGAGCGAGGCCACGGTGTCGCGCTCGGACTTCTCGTAGCGGACGCCCAAGTTACCGCGGAAACGGATCAGGTCGTTCAACTGCTCGTCGAACTCGACCATGGCGTAGGCACCGGTGATCGTCTGTTCGTTGTCGTAGATGACCGACAGCGCGGTGGAGTCCCGGAAGGCCGCCACGCCCCCCGGGCCGACGAAATAGTTGCCCGTCGGCAGGGTGCCCGTGACCGGGGTGAAGGCGTCGCGCAGGGCACGGACGTTCAACTGGCCATAGTCGCCGATGTCGAAGCCGCCCAGCCGCCCGTCCATGTAGGGCGCGCCGCCGTCGAAGATGGACCAGTCGTAAAAACCGTTGTTCAACCGCGTCAGGTCGGCACCCAGCAGAGTCTGCAGCGACTGATCCTGGGTCTGGCTCTTGTCGCGATAGACGCCGCCGAAACGAAGGCCCGACAGCGGACCCCAATCCAGGACCCGGCTGACGTCGAACGACAGGGACAGCTCCTCTTCCGCCTCGTCATTGTTGCGGAAGCCGCCGATGAAGCTGCGGTTGGCGTTGCCCACGACCCGCGCTTCGCGGAAGGTCGGGCCGATCAGGGGGCCGAAGGGCTGCGTGAGGTCGACGAGCCGGGATGCGCCCGGCGTCAGGTCAAAGCTGAAATCTCCGAGGTTCCCCGCGCCGGTGTTGATATCGACGGCGAAGCCGTTGCCGCCCGCGACCGCCCGCTGGATGGTCGAATAGCCGAAGGCGTAAAAGCCCAGAGTGGCCTCGGTGTAGTGGACCGTGCCGGACACCGTCCAGACGTCGTCGGTCCAGGTCAGCCGTCCGGTCAGGGCGGCGGTCTCGTAGGTTTCCTCATTCAGCCGGGTATCGACGTTGATCTGGGGATTCACGATACGGATGTTGGAGATCGTGCCGCCGAAGGCGCCGTCGGTCGATGCCGGTCCAAGCGCCGTCACCGTCGAGGTCGGCTGAACCGAGACCAGGAATTCGTTCTGGTCGGAATCGCTCGAGTAATCATTATAGAAGCCGAACAGTTCGGCCGTCAGCCGGTCCGTCGGCCGCCATTCGGCGCCGAACGATGCCGACAGGCTTTCGGCATCGACCCTCTGGTTCGGCAGACGAACTTCGCGGGGCCTCAGGATGTCGTCGGCATTGTCGACCGTCGCCGCGCCCGCGATCCGGTCGTAGGTGTTGACCTGCACGTTATCCGTCCGGAAGTTGTTCGACTTGTAGCCGATCGCGCCGCGCACGCCGAACACGCCCGGAACGAACTGCCGGCTGAACGTCAGGGCACCGCCCGGAGACCATTCCTCCGTCAACTCCTCATAGGCCTGGTCAACGCTCAGCGTCAGGGAGTCCGACCCGTTCAGCGGGTCGCCGGTGCGTAGATTGACCAGGCCGCTGAGCCCGCCCGTCGGGCTGTCGGCGCCTTGGGCCTTGATCACGTCGATGCCGCTGAACACCTCTGAGCGCACCGTGCCGTAGGCGAAGTTGGAGACCGTCGGGCTGGCCAGGTACTGGCCGTTTATCAGCGTCTGGGAGAATTCGCCCGGCAGCCCGCGGATATTGATTGTGCCTTGGCGGCGCACGGCGCTCCGGCTGATCTGGACGCCCGGGACCCGCTGCAGCGACTCGGCCAGGTTCAGGTCCGGCAGGCGGCCGATCCCCTCCGAGGATATGGAATCGATGATGTTGGTGGAGCGCCGTTTGGTCACCAACGCATCCTCCAGACTGCGGCGCGTGCCCGTGACGACGATTTCGTCGACCTGGGTGGCCTCCTCGTCCTCCTGGTCCGGCGCGGTCTGGGCGGCGGCCTGGCCCGAGACGGCCGACAGGGCGATGGCGGCTCCGGCCAGCAGCGCCGGCCGCAGGGTCGCGCGCGTGAAACGGCATTTGATGGTCATCCTGGTCTCCCCTCCGGTCCCCGCCGGTTGATTGCGCGTCGACCGGTCTGCGCCGGATTGACAACATTAGTCCAGATCAACGCAAGATTTGTCAATATAAATCATTTCGAGGAAGAATGAGCTTGGGCCGCGGGCGACGAACAGGGAGTGGATCTCCGGTTCAGCGCTCCCCTTGGCCGGGGGTCACGGTCTCCGCGGCCGCGGCCAGCCGGCTTCCCAACATCAACTGCCCGGCCGTCGACAGGTGTAGCCCGTCCGGATTGCGAGGCAGGCCCCGCGCGGGAACCACGCGAACGCCGTCCAGCGCCATGGCGTCCTGGGCCGACCGCACGGTCCGCCAATGGGGATAGCGCCCGGCGTATTCCCCTGTCTCCGGCGGATCACCCAGGCTGATGACGAAGACCGGCAAATCCGGGCGGACCAGCGCCGCGCGAAGGGCCGACGCCATCGCCGCGAAGCGTCCGAACCAGCTTTCGGCGGCGTCTGCGGTGCGCGTGTCGCTCTCGCCCTGATACCAGATCGCGCCGGTGAGCCGCCCGCGCGCCTCGGCCTCTCGGGCGCGGGCGAGGCATGAGCCGAACAGGGTCGACCGATCCGACGCCGGCGCCCACTCCGTGATCGAGGTTCCACCCTTGGCGCACGGGACCAGCAGGATGCGGCGATCCGGGGCCGCCTCCAGCCTCGCCCGGGCGAAGGCCAGGCCCGGCCCAACGGCGGCGGCGGCATCGGCCGAAACGGGGTCCATCTGTCCTTCAGCCGAGTCGACCGGTTCGACCGCCGGCTTGAACACGCCGTCGTTCCCGAGCAGATGGATGCGCGGATCGGGCTCGTTCCAGCCGGCCGGCAGTTCGGCCGGCAAGCCCCGCCCGGACATGTTCGACTGGCCCATCAGCAGCCAGACCTCCGGCTCGCGCGCGGTCTTCGGCCACAGGCCGCTCGCGCAGGCGGTCAGCAGCGCCGTCGCGGCCATCGCTGCGGCCGCCATCCGCATCAAATCAGCCGATGTAGCCGGTCTTCACGACCGTGTAGAACTCGCGCGCATAGCCGCCCTGCTCGCGCGGCCCGAAGCTGGAGGCCTTCCTTCCGCCGAACGGCACGTGCGGATCGACCCCGGCAGTCGGCAGGTTGACCATCACCATTCCCGCCTGGGCATGGCGCAGGAAGTGGCGGGCCTTCGACAGGCTCTCGGTGCAGATGCCGCTCGACAGGCCGAACTCGGTGTCGTTGGCGACGGCCAGGGCCTCGTCGTAGTCACGCACGCGGATCACGCCGGCGACCGGCCCGAAGACCTCCTCGCGGTTGATCCGCATGGCCGGGGTGGTGTCCAGCACCAGGGCGGGCGACAGGAACAGGCCGCGCGTCGCACCCTTGACCACCTCGCCGCCGACGACCCGCCCGCCCTCGGCCGCGGCGACGGCGATGTACTCCCTGTCCTTGTCGAACTGAGCCTGGTCCGCCACCGGGCCGATCTGGGTCGCGGAATCCAGCGCATGACCGACGCGCAGAGCCTGCATGGCCTGGCTCAGCGCCGCGACGAAGCGGTCGTGGACGCCGTCGGTCACGATCAGACGGGAGGATGCCGTGCACCGCTGGCCGGTGGAGAAGAAGGCGCCGTTCAGGGCCGCGTTCACCGCCTTGTCCAGGTCGGCGTCGTCCAGCACCACCAGCGGGTTCTTGCCGCCCATCTCGCACTGGACGCGCTTGCCCAGCCCCGCGCATTTGGCCGCGATCGACCGGCCCGTGGCCACCGAGCCGGTGAAGCTTACTCCGTCCACGTCCGGGTTCTCGATCAGGGCCTCTCCGACCACCCGGCCCGGCCCCATCACGAGGTTGAACACCCCGCCCGGCAGCCCCGCCTCGGCCAGAATCTCGGCCAGCGCCCAGGCACAACCCGGCGTCGCGTCGGCGGGCTTCAGAACCACGCAATTGCCGAACGCGATGGCCGGGGCCGCCTTCCAGACCGGGATGGCGATGGGAAAATTCCACGGGGTGATCAGGACGAAGACCCCGACCGGCTCGCGCGTCACCTCGACATCGACGCCCGGCCGGGTGGAGGCGATGTGGTCGCCGGTCAGCCTCAGCGCCTCACCCGCCATGAACTTCAATATATGGCCCGCGCGGACTACCTCGCCGATGCCCTCGGCCAGGGTCTTGCCCTCCTCGGACGACAGCAGCCGCCCCAGCGTTTCGCGCCGCTCAAGCACCAGGGTTCCGGCGCGGTCCAGAACGTCGGCGCGGTCCTGGGGACTGCGCATCGACCAGGTCGGAAAGGCCGCCCGCGCCGCCGCCACGGCCGCCTTCGCGTCCTCGGCCCCGCCCCGGGCATAGTCGCCGACCGGCGCGTCCAGGTCCGACGGATTGAGGTTGGCCGCCGCGTCGCCTCCGCTCCGCCATTCGCCGCCGATGAAGTTTCCGTGGACCTTGCTCATGCCGTCGCCCGTTCCCGCGAGGCCTCTCCCGGCCGGTACTCGCCGCGCTTGTAGGCCTCGAACCGCGCCAGGGTCTCGGCGTTCGGCGGATAGGTGCCGATCACCGGCCGCCCCGCCCTCACCTCTTCCAGAACGAAGTCCTCGAAGGCCTCCATCCCGGCGGCCTCCTCGGCGATCTCGGCCGCGAGATGGGCGGGAATCACCATGACCCCGTCACCGTCGCCCACGATCACGTCGCCCGGATAGACGGCGGCTCCACCGCAACCGATCGGCACATTGATGTCGACCGCATGGTGCTTGCTCAGGTTCGTCGGCGCGCAGGGGCCGGCGGCGAAGCACGGCGTCGACATCGCCGCGATGGGCTCGGCATCGCGCACGCCGCCGTCGGTCACCACGCCCGCGCAGCCCCGCACCTCCAGCCGGGTGAACAGGATCGAGCCCAGCGACGCCGCGCTGGCGTCGCGGCGGCAGTCCATCACCAGCACATGGCCCTCGGGTGCCGTCTCCACGGCGATGCGCTGGGGGTGGCCGGGATCGCGAAAAGCCTCGACCACGTCCAGGTCCTCGCGGGCGGGGATGTAGCGCAGGGTGAAGGCCGGGCCGACCATGCGCGGCTGGTCGCCCAGGCGCCGCACGCCCTGGATGTACTGGTTCCTCAGGCCCCGCTTGTGAAGCAGGGTGGCGATGGACGGTGTCGACGCGCGCCGCAGCCGCGCCAGGGTCGTCTCGTCGGGAACGGGTGGCGTGGCGGTCATGAGCGTCCTTCAGGTGGAGCCGTCTTCGGGGTTGAAATAGGCGGCCCGCCCCCGGCGCGGCTGGACGTACAGCCGCTCGGTCCCGGTGCCGGGTTCGTAGGATTTCCAGTAGGCGGGCGAGGCACCGGCGACGTTGACGCCCGGCGGATGTTTCTCGATCTCCTCGACCACCAGATCGACGCCGAGGCCCGGCCGATCGGGCAACACCATATGCCCGGCCTCGACCTCCAGCGCATGGGTGACGACCCGCTCGCGGCCTTCCCAGTCGCTCAGGAAGCGTTCGTGGATCAGGGCGTTGGGGATGGAGGCCAGGAAATGAATCGCGGCGAACTCGGCCACGGGCCCCAGCGTCCCAGAATGCGGCGCCACGGAGATGAAATTGGCCTCTGCGAAGGCCGCGATCTTCCTGAGCTGCGTCAGGCCGCCGACCCGGCCCGTGTCCGGCTGGACCACGTCCACCAGCCGCTCGCCGATCAGGGTGCGGTACCCCCACAGCAGCGCCGCCCGTTCGCCCGCCGCCAGCGGCAGGTCGGTCGCCGCCCGCACGCGCCTCAGGCCCTCGATATCCTCCGGCGCGACCGGTTCCTCCAAGAACAGCAGGTCGTGCGGCTCCAGCGCCTTGGCCAGCCGGATGGCGTCCGGCGCCGCCAGCCAGGGCGGGCCGTGCAGGTCGACCGCGATGTCCAGCCCCTTGCCGAAGGTCGCCCGCAGGGCCTGCACCTTGGACAGGGCGTCCTTGACGTTGCCGGCCTTGACCGCGCTCCATCCGGCATCGACCGCCCGCCGCGCCGTCTCGATGGTGGAGGCGTGGCAATAGGCGCGGACCCGATCGCGGAACTTGCCGCCGAGCAGTTGCCACAGGGGTACTCCCAGCCATTTGGCCTTCAGGTCCCACAGCGCCATGTCCAGCGCCCCGATCGCCCCGGCACCGACCACGCCGGTCTGGCCGTGCCCCATCTGGCCTGTAAACATCTTGTGCCAGAGCTGGTCGATGTTGCGGGGGTCCTCACCGATCAGCAGGGTTCCCAGGTCCTCGACCGCGGCCGCCACGGCCCTTGGCCAGCCGCTGCCCTCGCCCACCCCGTGGACGCCGTCGTCGGTGTCGATCCGCACGAAGCACCAGTGCCGCGCGCTGCCCACGCTCATCCCGCCCGCGGTCGCGCCGGCCCAGGCCGTCTCGGTCGGCGGGCCGGCGTTCATCAGATAGGGGGTGACCTTGGTGATCCGCACGCGAGCTTCCTTGAGACGGACAACTTCTTACAACTCTGGCGCAGCGGCGCAACCCCTCCTATGGTATGCCGACGCCGCTCGCCAAGGGATCCCTGACCCATGCCTCGAAATCCCGTCCTGATTACCGGTGCATCGGGACGGATCGGCACCGTATTGGCCCGGGAGTTGGCCGCCGCCGGCGTTCCGTTGCGGCTGACGGATCTGCAGGCGGGGCCGGCAGGGCCGGAGGGCCTCGCGTTCCACCCCGCCGACATCTGCGATCCAGAGGCCGTCGCGGCCCTGTGCGAGGGCATCTCCGCCGTGATCCATCTCGCGGGCCACCCGAACAGCCGCGACTGGGACGTGGTCGAGCGGCTGAACATGACCGGGACGCGCATCGTGCTGGAGGCCGCGGCGAAGGCGGGCGCGACCCGCCTGATCTACGCCAGCTCCGTCCATGCCGCGGGCCTTCTGCCGGCCGATGCGACGCTGGACGACGATCCGCGCCTGCGGCCCGACAGCCCCTATGGCCTGTCCAAGGCCTATGGCGAACTGCTGCTGGAATATCTGTGCGCCGAGCACGGCGTCGCGGGGTTCGCCCTGCGCATCTGCAGCTTCCGACCCGCCCCCTCGACGGCGCGAGAGTTGACGACCTGGATCAGCCCGGCGGATACGGTGCGACTGGCGCTCGCCTGTCTGACGACGGACTCTCAGGGCTTTCACCGGCTGTGGGGCGTCTCCGCCAATAGACGGGCGCGCGTCGATCGCGAGGCGTGGCGGCGCGTCGGCTATGCACCCCGGGACGAGGCCGAGGACCACCTGCAAGCGCTGGCGGCCTCCGGCGTCGATGTCGGACAGCCGTCCGGGCACCCGCTGCTGGGGGCTCACTTCGTATCCGACGCCATCCTGTCGAGACGCGGCACCGATTGACGGGATCAGGCGGCGCTCGCGGCCCCCGTCGCTGACCCGCGCGGCAGCAGCACCTTGTCGGGGTTGAGCAGGTTTCGCGGATCGAGCGCGGACTTGATCACGGCCATCAGGTCGACCGCCTCCTGACCGAGTTCGGCGACCAGCTTCTCGCGCTTGCCCACGCCGATGCCGTGCTCGCCCGTGCAGGTCCCGCCCATCTGCAGGGCGCGGTCGACCAGCCGGTCGTTCAGCCGATGGACGAGGTCGATTTCCTCGCCGCTGTCCGGATCGACCGTGAACATGACGTGGAAGTTGCCGTCGCCGACATGGCCCACGATCGGCGCGATCACCGCAGCCTCCTCGATGTCGGCGTGCGTCGCCACGATGCAGTCCGCCAGCCGCGAGATGGGCACGCAGACGTCGGTGACCAGCAGGGCCGAGCCGGGCCGCAGCGCCTGGGCCGCGTGATAGGCGTTGTGCCGGGCCTTCCACAGGCTGTTGCGGGCCTCGGGCAATGTGGCCCAGTCGAAGTCGCCGCCGACGTGGTCGGCGACGATGGCGCGCACGGTCTCGGCCTGGTTGGCGACGACGCCCTCGGCTCCGTGGAACTCGAAGAACAGGGTCGGGGCCTCGCGCAGATCGGTGTGGCTGTAGGCGTTGCAGGCCCGGACCTGGGCCGCATCCATCAGCTCGACCCGCGCCACCTGGACCCCCAGCTGCATGACACCGATGACGCAGTTCACCGCGTCGCTCAGCGTCTCGAAGCTGCAGATGGCCGCCGCCTCCGTCTCCGGCCGCCCGAACAGGCGCAGAGTCACTTCGGTGATGATGCCGAGCGTCCCCTCCGACCCCACGAACAGCCGCGTCAGGTCATAGCCCGCCGAGGACTTCCTGGCCCGCGTCGCGGTGCGGATGATCGAGCCGTCGGCCAGCACGACCTCCAGTGACAGGACGTTGTCCCGCATGGTGCCGTAGCGGACGGCGGTGGTGCCCGACGCCCGCGTCGCCGACATGCCCCCCAGCGTCGCATTGGCGCCGGGGTCGATGGGAAAGAACAGCCCCATGTCCCGCAGATGGGCGTTCAAGGCCTCGCGCGTCACCCCGGCCTGGACGGTGCAGTCCAGATCCTCGGTGCGCACCTCGACGATGGCGTCCATTCCCGACAGATCGATACAGACCCCGCCGTGGGGCGCGGTGACACCCCCTTCCAGCGAGGTCCCCGCGCCATAGGCGATGACCGGAACACCGCGCCTCGCGCAGGCCCGTACGATTTCGGCCACTTCGGCGCTGGATCGGGGAAAGACCACGGCGTCCGGCGGCTGCACGGCGTGGAAGCCCTCGCCCCGGCCGTGGGCGGCGCGGACCGAGGCGTTCTCGGTGACACGGTCTCCGAAACGCGCGGCCAACTCGGCCAGAAGCCGGCGGACCTCGGCGGCGGATGGGCGGGGGGAGGTCGACAAGGATGGTCTCCAGTCGAACGGCGTCGACGCGATTTACATAAATGAACCAATCTGGCCCGGTTTGTAAAGTCTTGGGATCAGATCAGGCTGCCGATCCCGAACACCACCGCCAGGATCAGGGCTATCCCCGCCACATCCATCCACAGACCGGCCCATGCCATCTGCGGCACGCTGAACCGACCGGTGCCATAGGCGATGGCCAGTGACGGCGTGCCGACCGGCATGAGGAACCCCCAGTTGGCCGCGAGCGCCACCGTCATGCCCAAGATGAGCGGGTCCTGCCCCGCGCCCGTCAGCGCCACGCTGGCCGGCAGGAAGGCCGCGACAGTGGCCGCGTTGGTGACGAACTCCGTCACGATCAGGGTCACGGCCGCCAGCGCGATGATCTGCCAGGCCAGCGGGAGAGACCCCACGGCGGCGAACTGGACCTGCAACCAGGCGCTCAGGTCGGTGGCGTTGATGCCTTCCGCCAGCGCCAGGCCGCCGCCGACGAGAATCAGCAGGGCCCAGGGTGCCTGTTTCGTCTCCGACCAGTCCAACAGCGGTGCGGCGCGGCGTTCGCCGGTTCCGCCCGCCGGAATTACGAAGACGGCGATGGCGGCGATGATGGCTGCGTGAGCCTCGCTCATCGCCGGAACGACGCGCTGGATCAGGGGCATGCCGATCCACGCCGCCAGCGCCGCGGTCAGGATCACGATCAGCCGCACGTCGGGCGCGGTCCATCGTCCGGGATCGCCGACAGCGGCCCGGATCGAGGCCATGTCCAGCCCCTTCAGCCGGAATGGAAAGGCGACCCGCGCCAGGACGAACCAGGCCAGCGGCAGGCCCAGCACGGCCAGCGGCACGCCGAAGGCCGACCAGGTGTTGAAGCTGATCGTCTGATCGTACACCCGCTCGAAGATCGCCACCGCCACGGCGTTGCCGGGGCTACCGATGATGGTGGTGAAGCCGCCCATGGTCGACCCATAGGCCACGCCCATCACCATGGCCTGGCCGAAGCGGCGGTGCTCTGTCGCTTGCTCGGCGCCTCCGCCGGCTTGTTCCGCCGCCGCGACGATGGCCAGGGCGACGGGCAGCATGGCGAGCGTCGCCGCCGAGTTGGTAACGAGACCGGAGACCAGGGCGGTCGAGGCCATGACCGCCAGAAGGATCGCGCTGGCTCCGCCGCGGGCGCGCGCCAAAGCCATCAAGGCGATCCGCCTGTGCAACCCCCATTTTTCCATCGCCAGCGCCAGGAAGAAGCCCCCCAGCACCAGGAACAGCACGGGCGAGAAGTAGCTGCCGGCCACCTCCGACGAGGTCCGTACCCCAAGCAGCGGAAACATGACGAACGGGAGAACGGCGGTGAGCGTCACCGGGATGGCTTCGGTGAACCAAAAGACCGTCATCAGGAGGGCGACGCAGAGGACGCTCCAACCGGCCGCGCTCAGACCCTCGGGCAGCGAGCCTGACAGCATGAGGCCAAAGAGCGCCAGTCCGCCGAACAGGCCGACGACGGCCGGAAGCCGTTTCATGCGCTCGGGCGGTATCGACATCAGCGTCCCTCCGGCGGGCGGACGTGCTCGCCCGTTCTTCGCCTACAAATATTTACTAATCTAGCTCTCTGAGCCCCGCAAGCTACCCCGCTGTTGACGCAGACCTTTCGTCGCTGGACGATGTCCATCGAAATGACTCTCGAGCCCCCCCCCACGACGGCGTCCCCCCTCGCCCCAAATGACGTCCCCGCGCCGGCGGGCCCGGTCAAGCTCAGCGATGTGGCCTATGCCAAGATCTTCGGCCGAATCAGTTCGGGCGAGTATCCGGTGGGTGGCCGCCTGCCGACCGAGAACGCGCTCGCCATCCTGCTCTCGATCTCCCGGCCCGTGGTGCGCGAGGCCTTGGCGCGGCTCAGGGACGACGGTGTCGTCGTCTCGCGGCGAGGCTCAGGGACCTATGTCCGCAGGGTGCCTCAGCCGGACCAGGCCCGCGCCGCGCCCCTGATGAACATCGCCGACATGCGGCGTTGCCTGGAGTTCCGCATCAGCCTGGAGGGTGAAACGGCCTACCGCGCGGCGCTCCGCAGCCAGGGACGCGACGCCTTGGCCGCCGCCGTCGAACGTCTGGAAGCCGGCATGGCCGAGGACCGCATCGACATCGCCGACGACTACGCATTCCACGCCGCCATCGCCGACTGCACCGGCAACCGCTTCTTTCAGGCGGTCATGTCGGATCTCAAGCCCAGCATCACCACCGGCATGGAGATCACCCGCAGCTTCGGCCTGCTCGGCACCCGCGATGCGCTGGAGGCGCTGCACCGCGAGCACCTGGCGGTCTACGTCGCCATCATGGCCAATGACGCCGAGGGCGCGCGCAGGGCCATGCGTCTGCACCTGGAGAACGCCATGAAACGTGCTTTCGAGGGCGTCGGTGACTGATCCTGCTACCCCGCAAAGGCCGACGGGATAAGCCCTGGGGCCCCGGCCGGCACTTCGATCAGCGCTCCGGCCATGTGGTCGCTATCTTCGCTCTCCAGCATCACCGACATGGAGGTGACGAACAGGCGCTCGCCATCGCGGCCCCCGAACGCCGGCTTGGTCGGCCGCTCGACAGGCAGACGTGTCTCGCCCACCACCGTTCCATCGCGTCCCAGGCCGTAAAGCCGCCCTCCGCCCACGGCGGCGATCCAGTAGATGCCGTCCCGATCGACCGCGGCACCGTCTGGCCGTCCGTGGAGATCGTGGAACCGGCGCAGCACGCGCCGCTCGCCCACCGAGCCGCTGGCCGCGTCGTAGGGCACGGCCCAGACGGTCGCGACCGTCGGATGGGAATCGGAGACATAGAGCGTGCCGCCGTCCGGCGAGAAGGCGAGACCGTTTACCGTGACGAAACCGCTCATCAGCGCCCGCCACCCGCCCTGGGCATGACAATACAGGACGCCGGTCGGTCCCCGCTCGCCCCCCACCTGCATCGTACCCACGATCAGGTGGCCGGCCGGATCCACGGTCATGTCGTTGAAGCGATGGTCGGCGCGCAGATCGGCCGGGGCCGACAGGGCCTGCCAACCGCCGGCGCCTTGCCCGCCCAGAAACAACCCCGTCTCGCCCGCCAGCACCACTCCGCCCTGCGGCAGGGCCGCCACGGCACCGGCGAGCTCGGGTGCGCCGAAGATGCGATCGTTGCCCGTCACCGGATCGGTGCGGATGACGGCCCGGCCCCAGGCATCGACCCAGAAAAGCGCCTGCTCAGCCCGGGACCAGACGGGCGATTCGCCAACCTGGGCCCGGATCGACCCGACCGCCCGTCCGCTCACCATAGGCCGACCAGACCCTGATCCAGGACCACCACGGGCGAATCGTAGACCGGCACGGCCGTCAGCGCCACCGGGACCCCGTCCGCGCCCAGGACCTCGTCGCTGCGATAGACCAGGCTGGTCAGCAGATCGACATAGACCGTCGGCCCGACGAAGCTGAGGCCCTCGCAGCGGATGTCGACATTCTCGTGATGCGGACGAGCGCCCGGTCGATCCGTCACGCGCCACGCCGCCACAGCGACCCGGCCATCCTCGGCGCGGAAGCCATGGGCCTGAACGTCCGGGCTCGAGGTCGTGCAGACGCCCTGAACCGGCGACAGCCGGTCGTCGAAGATCGCGGTCAGGGATTGGACGGCACGATAGCTCATCTTTGTGCGCACGACAGTCCGGTCGTCCTCCGGTCCCTCGCTGTAGCGTCGCGTCTCCAGCAGTCCCTTGGTATTGATGCCGTAGCGGACATTGCGTCGACCGGGGTCGGTGCGGTTGAAGGCGGTCGTGCTCTCGCGCGCGGCGGAGTAGTGCAGATCGACGATGGTAAAAAGCGAGGTCCAGATGCCGCGCGCGGCGTCGCCCAGGGCCCGCCTGAGCATCCACTTGGCCTGGGCCTCTTCCGTCCACCAGATATAGCTCGAAGCGTACAGCTCCTGCATGACCGACGGCGCGCCGTTCTCGCCCTGGCGGATTTCCAGCGACGGATCGATCCCGGTGACCATGGCTCGGAACCCCTCGACATCGGAATAGACCGTGTCCGGATTGACCGAATAGGGGTGATAGGTGACGGCGTTGGCATACCCCTGTCCCACCTCGGCGACGAAGGATGTCAGCGCGTCGCGGATGAACGGCCGACCCTCCCGATAGCCGGTCAGGGCGAAGCCGCCGATCGTGATCTGCGCCTCCGGATCGACCGCGCGGAGGGCGCGGGCCGTGTCCGCAGCGAAGCGCCCGAAGTCCGCGCCGTCGATCGCCTCGATCAGATCGGGCTCGTTCCATATCTCGTACAGTTCGATCCGGCCCCGAAACCGCGTCGCCGTCGCCGTCACATACCGCAACCACGCCTCGCGGGCCGCACCCTGGGGCAAGGGGCTGTCCCGATCGCGCGTGCCGCCGCCGTCATAGGCGGGATTGCCGTAGCTCAAGCTCAGCCAGGGCTGGACGCCCTGAGCCCGCATGTCGTCCACGACAGGTTCGATCCAGCTGTAATCATACCGACCGATGTCTGGTTCAGTGCGAGCCCAGCCCGACTGGAGGCGCGCGTGCTTGACGCCGAGAGGTCCGAGATACTCGCGCCACTGAGCGTATGTGCTGTAGTCCCGGTCCTGGGTTTCCGCGCCAATGGAGAAGCGGCTTGCCGCGATGTCCGACGCCGCTCTCGGAGCCACTTCGCCCATCACGGCGAAACGCCGTTCACGCGGGTCATCCTGGGCGACCGCGGCACCCGACATCAACACGGTGCAGCACGCCACCATTGCCGCCGATCTCATAAGCATGGGCCCTCCAATTTGTCATGTTGTCATGATATTCCACCTCATTTGTAATCTTTCGTCAACTCACCGGTCGACGGATGCACGACGCCCGCGCCGCTGCTAAAATTCGCTCTAACTCATCGTGGTTGAGGCACCCGGCGTCCGTCGGCGGTGTGCAGGGCCACACCCTGGGTCCGAACGATTTGAGGGATGGGCTCGTTCAGGTCATGCTGGGTGAAGGGGTGCCAGACCGGACTGCTCATACGAAGTCAGCCGTTTCGAAGCCGCCGGCGAAGGCAGTAAGCTGGTTTTGAGGCGTGAGCGGGTCGAGCCACGGCAGGCGACCCAGCCGCCGGACCCGACCGAAGCGAACGATGGCGGCCTCGGAGCTGTCGTTGGCGTCGCCGATGAAGGCCATGCCCAGAACGAGCACGCCGCGCGAGCGCAGCGCCTCCAGCGTCAGCAGGCTGTGGTTGACCAAACCGCCTTCACAGCTCAGGGCCTTGCCGCAGGTGCGCAGGGTAATGACGTTCTCGCGCCCCTCCAGCCCCGCCGCAAGCCGCGCCCACGAGAACCGAACACGCCGGTTGCATGAGCCTCCGCTGAACACGTCGAAAACGAGCGATCGGGATTGAAACCTTAGACCGTGATCGATCCTCGGATCATCGCCACGATGTCGTCAAGCTCCGGCGCATCCTGCCGCATCAACGAGTCCAGCCGGGGTGCCAGCGCCGGATCGATCCGGGCATTGGCCATGGTCCAACCGTCGAACAGCCGGGCCTCCAGCGGGCGCCGGTCGAGGACGACGATGTCGCGGTGACGGGGATCGCTTTCCAGCCGGGTCAGCAATCGGTCGAGACCGTCGGGCGAGCCCTCCAGCACCTGGATGAATTGCCCGTCGTGCGCGGCGAGGGCTCCTGTCAGACCATCGCGGGCGTTGTTTCGCTGGGACTCGGCCAAAATGACGGCCAAGTTGAGCAGGGAGTCGGTACGACCCGTTCCCGTGCTGCGATACAGCATGCGTTCCAGTGTCGCCACGTCGTCGCTCCGGTGTTGCCGTCACGAAGATTGACCGGGAATCATTAGCAAGAGTTTAAGTATATGTTATGAAACAACTATGTCCGGTAGCGAACATATAAGCTCAACGGCCGCGCCACCACCCTGTCGGCCGACTCTATCACCTATCCCAGATGGGCCACGGCTACGACCTAGCCCGCGTCGCTTCCGATGGCGGGCAGGTCCAGGCCGCCAAGGTCGATCTCCAGGCCGAACTCCCGGACATGGTGAACATCACACAGCAGAGGACGAAACACTGGAACGCCGCTTAGACGACGACTGCACGTGCAAAACAATCACGTGAATACATCTGACGCAGGCATGACCAAGTTGGGTGGCACGACGGCATGGGCGTCATTCATATGGCCGATCAGATTGGCGCGGACGACCTGCTCGTGCGCCTCCATCGGCGTCTCGTGGAACAGGCCGACGGCACCCACGCCGACATTGCTGAACCAGACGTCGATCCCACCGCCAAAGGCGACCGCCTGGTCGGCGAGAGCCTTGACCGCGCCGGCGTCGGTCACATCCGTCGGAGCCGCCAGGGCCTGCCCGCCCAAGGCGGCGCATCGGTCGGCTACTGCCTGCACCGCATCCGGGTCGCGGGCCGCGAGCACGAGCCTGGCTCCGGTCTCGGCGAACGCCAGCGCCGTCGCTTCGCCGATGCCGCTCGATGCGCCGGTGATGACCACGACCCGGCCAGCGAGATTCTTGCTGGTCATTGTTGCGCCCCCGCTCGCCAATCCTGATGCGCAGCAAACCACCGGGCGTCCGGCGTGTTCCAAGGGAGGTCTGACGCGCGTCGCCGAAATCGGGAAAGCGGTTCCTCGTGCGTCGAGACGACCCTTCTGCGGCTCAGACCGGTTCAGAATATGCACCCAGAGGATTGCGATCGATCGAAATTGGCCCGTTGCGCTGGACCATCGACAAAACCTTCAACGATACGAATGAGCCCAACGGCAAGGGCCGCTCGTCGCAGGCGCGGAACCGGGCCGATTGCGGTCGGCTTTTGTTGAGGTCGCCGTCCGGCGATGCGAACAGGAGGTTGGGATGACGGATAGGCGTGACCTGCTGAGAGGCGGGCTGACGGCGCTGGCGGCCGGCGCGACCCTGGCCGCCTGCGAGCAACTTCCGCGCTCGCCGGCGTTCGCGCCCGGCGAACTGACCGGAAACGACGGATGGGAGCGGGTCCGGCGGCTGTTTCCATTGTCGCCGGGCACGGTGCACATGAGCGCCATGCTGATCACCTCGCATCCGGCTTCGGTGCGCGATGCCATCGGCCGCCATCGGGAGGCGCTGGACGCCGACCCCGTCACCTATCTTGAGTCCAACAACAGCCGGCTGACGCAAGCCGCGCGGACGGCGGCGGGACGTTATTTCGGGGTGGAGGCGTCCCGGGTGGCCCTGACCGACAGCGCCACCATGGGGATCGGTCTGGTCTACAATGGTCTGAGACTGCGGCCGGGCCAAGAGATCCTCAGCACGGAGCAGGACTATTTCGTCACCCACGAGGCCATCCGGCTGGCGGCCGAGCGCTCGGGTGCAGGGGCGCGTCTGATCCCGCTCTATGAGGACATCGCGGCCGTCGACGCCCAGCGGATGGTCGAGCGGCTGCGCGGCGCGATCCGCCCGAACACACGGGTGCTGGCCCTGACCTGGGTTCATTCGAGCAACGGCTTGAAGATCCCCGTGCGCGCCATCGCCGACATGGTGGCGGAGACCAACCGCGGGCGCGACGAGGAGGATCGCCTGCTGCTCTGCGTCGACGGCGTCCACGGCGTGGGCAACCAGGACACGGACTTCGACGCCCTCGGTTGCGACTTCCTGATGACCAGCTGCCACAAATGGCTGTTCGGGCCGCGCGGGACCGGGGTCGTCGTCGGCACGCCGCAGGCCTGGGAGGTTTGCCGGCCGGTGATACCGAGCTTCATCGACGACGGCGTGCTGAGCGCCTGGATCTCGCGCGAGCCGCCCGGCGGCCCGGCGACGGCGGCGCGCATGTCGCCCGGCGGCTTCAAAGCCTTCGAACACCTCTGGGCTCTGCCCGAGGCCTTCGAACTGCATGAGGCCATCGGACGCGACCGGATCGAGGCGCGTACCGATGAGCTGGCGTCCCGGCTCAAGACCGGCCTGGCCGACATCGACCGCGTGAGCCTGCGCACGCCTCCGTCGCCGGATCTCTCTGCGGGCATCGTGGCCTTCGATGTCGAAGGCATGGGTCCCTGGCCGGCGGTGCGAGCGCTGCGAGACCGGGGCGTGGTCGCCAGCGTCGCCCCCTACGCCACGCAGCATGTGCGCCTCACCCCGAGCATCCGCAATTCGATCGCCGAAGTGGACGCCGCACTCGCGGCGGTGCGCGACCTCTGAGCGTGTGACGCCGCGCCCGCCCGCCTTGAGGAGACCGCCGAAGGGCGGATTAGGGGCCGACAGGAACCGCCGCGTCCAGGTCGGGTTCAGGAAATGTTGCAAGCTGCGCTGGGGACGAGGCTATGGGAATCGAGCGAGACCGCGGCGGCCCTCTGTCCTGGCTTGTCATGCTGCTGGGGGTAGCCGTCGCCTTGATCGGTCTGATCCTGCTGGTCGGAGGCGTGTATCTGCTGACCCTGGGCGGGTCGCCCTACTACACCCTGGCGGGAGCCGGGCTGACGGCGTCGGGCGTGCTGCTGTTCCTGCGCCGCACGCTGGGGGTCTGGATCTATGTCGCCGTCTTCGTCGCCACCGTCCTCTGGGCGATCTGGGAGGTCGGGCTGAATGGCTGGGCGCTCGTGCCCCGCGTGGTCGCGCCGTTGGTCCTCCTGGTTCCGGTGGTCGCGTCCCTGGCCGTCTTGGGCAGAGGCAAGGCTGCGGGGGTCGGTCTGCTGATCGTCGCCGCCGCGACCATCGTAGGCGGGGTGGCGGTGGCCCAAGCCAACCGTCCGGCCGCGCCTCAGGTCCTGCCCGCGGCAGCCGCGGCCATGACCGAGAGCAACGCCGTCGTCGGCGCGGACTGGCCGGCCTATGGCGGCAGTCAAAGCGCGCGTCGGTACTCGCCCCTGACCCAGATCAATCGCAACAACATCGGTCGTCTGGAGCGCGCCTGGATCTTCAGGACCGGCGACATCCCTGCCGAAAAATGGGGGTCGGAGACAACGCCGCTAAAGATCGGCGACACCCTCTACCTGTGCTCGGCCAGGAACATCCTGATCGCTTTGGACGCGCGAACCGGTCAGCAGAAGTGGCGGTACGATCCGCAGGTGTCGGACGACAACATCCCCTACACCGCCGCCTGTCGGGGCGTGACCTATCATGCCGCGACCGCGAACTCGCCATCGGCCCCTGACGGGTCCCCTCCAGCGCCGGTCGAGCCAGGCACGACGGCGGCGGCGGGCACGGCGTGCGCCACCCGGATCATCGAGGGCACGCTCGACGGCCGCCTGATCGCGGTCGATGCGGCGACCGGGCGTCCCTGCGCCGGCTTCGGACGCAACGGCCAGGTCGACATCAAGCAGGGCATGGGCGACGTCATTCCCGGCATGGTGTCGATCACCTCGCCCCCTACCATCGTGCGCGGCGTCATCGTGACCGGCCACCAGGTGCTGGACGGCCAGTCCGATCAGGCCCCCTCCGGCGTGATCCAGGGCTTCGACGCGGTCACCGGCGAGCTACTCTGGGCCTGGGATCTCGGCAATCCCGCGCTCACCGGCCTGGCGCCCGAGGGACAGGAATACACGCGCGGCACCCCGAACATGTGGACGACGGCCACGGGCGACGAGCAGCTCGGCCTCGTCTATCTGCCGATGGGGAACTCCGCGGCCGACTACTGGTCAAGCAACCGCTCGGAAGCGGAAAACCGGTTTTCCACCGCCCTGGTGGCGCTGGACGTCACCACCGGCCGGCCCGCCTGGTCGTTTCAGACCGTGCACATGGATGTCTGGGACTATGACCTGGGCTCGCAGGGGACCTTGGTCGATGTCTCGACGACGGCGGGACGGACGCCGGCGATCCTGTTGCCCAGCAAGCAGGGCGATCTCTATGTTCTGGACCGGCGGACAGGACGCCCCCTGACGCGGGTCGAGGAGCGGCCGGTGGCCCAAGGCGGGGTCGAGCCGAAGATGCGCGCGCCGACGCAGCCCTTCTCCCTGTTCCACACCCTGCGCAAAGCCGATCTGACGGAGCGCGACATGTGGGGCATGTCGCCGATCGACCAGATGATCTGCCGCATCGGCTTCCGCCAGGCGGCCTATGACGGCTTCTACACCCCGCCGACCGCAGACAGGCGCTGGATCCAGTATCCCGGCTACAACGGCGGCTCCGACTGGGGCGGGGTCGCCGTCGATGAACGGCGTGGCGTGATCATCGCCAACTATAACGACATGCCGAACTACAACCAGCTGGTGCCGCGCGCCGAGGCCGATCGCAAGGGCTGGTTTCCTCGGGGCGATCCTCGCCTGGACAAGCAGACGCCCGAGTCCCGTGGCGGCGTGCCGGAGGGGGCCGAGGGCGCAGGCGATCCCCAGGCCGGGGTGCCCTACGCCATCGACGTCAACGCAGGCTGGCGGATGAAGTCCACCGGCATGCTGTGCAAGCAGCCGCCCTATGGCGGCATCCGCGCCATCGACCTGCGCACCGGCCGCACCCTGTGGGATCGGCCGTTCGGCACGGCGCGCAAGAACGGCCCGTTCGGCATTCCTTCCATGCTGCCGGTCGACATCGGGACGCCCAACAACGGCGGGGCCGTGGTGACGGCCGGCGGGCTGATCTTCATTGCGGCGGCGACCGACGACCTCATCCGCGCCATCGACATCGAGACCGGCGAGACGGTCTGGTCCGACGTCCTGCCCGCGGGCGGCCAGGCCAATCCGATGGTCTATGAGCAGGGCGGACGCCAGTATCTGGTGATCATGCCGGGTGGTCATCACTTCATGGAGACGCCGGCCGGTGATCAGGTGATCGCCTATGCCTTGCCGGAAGCCTGACCGGCGGCGAAGCGGATTTGATGGACGGCGCGGGAGTCAAGCGTCCGCCGGTTGGCGCGTCGGTGCCGTGGAACGGCGCGCGGAGGGGCCCTCCGACAGCGGCTGCAGGAAAACCACCGCATCCGGTTGATCTGGCGGCTTTAATTCAGGCTGAGTTCCGACGGCTGTGGGACACCCCCGCAGCCAGCGTCCGAGACCTCGCCCGGCACGTTTAACCAGGGACATCGTTCGGACCGGGATAGTGCTAACCGCCGGGAAGGCCTCGCACTGGTCGGCCGGATGAATGTCCAAGCGAGTGACGTTCTCATCCAAAGTGATCTCATGGGCGTCATTGTCGGCATCGACGATGCAGCGCACTGCACAAGCCTGCCGCCTTTTCGAGCTCGCCCGCCATCGCCGGCGCGGGAGGTTGGAAAGACCGGCCTGTCCGGCGGCGAAGCCGCTTCACCCTGGCCTGCGCGAGGACGGAGCCCTTAGCCATGCCGCTGTGCGCTCAAAAGTATGTCTCCCGTTGTCCGCCTGGGGTGCCATGCGGTCATCGAAGCCCGATTGAAGGAGGGCCGCGGCGTCCGAGATCAAGTCGCTGGGTTGGCGAAGAGGTCAGCCGCACCCTCGATCGCGTCCCAAACACGGTTCAGATCGTCACCCTCGATGCAATAGGGCGGCATCACATAGACGGTGTCGCCCAGAGGGCGGATCAGAAGGTCGCGCTCGCGGAAAAAGGCGAGCAGCCGAGGCCCGAGGCCGGACAGATAGCCACTCCGCGCACCATCGAAATCGACCGCGGCGATCGTGCCGAGGCGTCTGGCGTTGGTCAGGGCCGGGTGGTCGGCCAGCCGATCCAGATGTGTCTGCTGCGCCTGCCCGAGCGCGGCGACCCGCTCCAGCACCGGCTCTTCGCGCCAGATGGCCAGGTTCTCGGCGGCGACGGCGCAGGCGATGGGGTTGGCCGTGTAACTGGAGGAATGGAAGAACATCTTCGCCCGGTCCCTCGAGCGATGCGCCTCGAAGATCGGGGCGGTGGCCAGGGTGACGGCCAGCGGCAGGGCGCCGCCAGTCAGCCCCTTGGACAGGCACAGGATATCGGGCGAAACGCCCGCCTGTTCACAGGCCAGCAGCGTGCCGGTGCGGCCCCAGCCGGTCATGACCTCGTCGACGATGAAGAGGACTTCGTGACGGGCACAGACCTCGGCATAGGCCCGCAGCGTCGCGGGCGAATAAATCAGCATTCCGCCCGCCCCCAGGATCAGCGGCTCGACGATGAAGGCGGCGGGTTTCGGCTCCTGCCGGCAGAAGGCCTCCAGCGCATCAATGCTGGCCTGTTCCGAGCCGCCGGCGGGGAACGGGATGGTCGCCACATCGAACAACAGGGGGGCATAGGCCTGGTTGAATACGCCGCGCTCGCCCACCGACATCGTGCCGACCGTGTCGCCGTGATAGCTGTGCCGCATGACCACTATGCGGTGGCGGGGCCGGTTGGTGTTGGCCCAGAAGCCCAGCGCCATCTTCAGCGCCACCTCCACCGCCGTGGATCCACTGTCCGAATAGAAGACGTGCCGGAGCGATGCCGGCGTGATGTCGATCAGGCCATGCGCCAGGGTCTCGGCGGGTTCATGTGTCCAGCCCGCGAAGATGACCTGGTCCAGGGTCTCGCTGGCCCGGCGGATCGCGGCCTGGAGGCGCGGATGGCTGTGGCCGTGGGTGATCACCCACCAGCTGGAGATGGCGTCGATCACCCGGCGTCCGTCGGCGGTGTGCAAGGCCGCGCCCTGGGTCCGCACGACCTGAGGGATGGGCTCGTTCAGGCCATGCTGGGTGAAGGGGTGCCAGACCGGACTGCTCATGCGAAGTCCGCCGTGTCGAAGCCGGCGGCGAAGGCGGTGCGCAGAGGGTCGGGCGTGAGCGGGTCAAGCCACGGCAGGCGACCCAGCCGCCGGACCCGACCGAAGCGGACGATGGCGGCCTCGGAGCTGTCGTTGGCGTCGCCGATGAAAGCCATGCCCAGGATGGGCACGCCGCGCGAGCGCAGCGCCTCCAGCGTCAGCAGGCTGTGGTTGATGGTGCCCAGGGCGGTGGAGGCACAGACCACGACCGGCAGGCCCCACCGCGCGAAGATATCAGCGAACAGCACATCGGGGTTGAGCGGGACCAGCGCCCCGCCCGCGCCCTCGATGATCAGAGGCCGGTCGCTCGCCGGAAGGGTCAGGGCGTCGGCGTCGATGCGCACGCCCTCCAGATCGGCGGCGTGATGGGGCGAGGCCGGCGTTTTCAGCCGCCAGACCTCGGGCAGAACGCGCCCGTGCGACAAACCGATCAGGGTGGCCACGCGCTGGGCATCGGTGCCGCCGTCCAGGCCGGCCTGAACCGGTTTCCAGTAGCAGCCGTCCAGAGCCTGGGTCAGGGCGGCGGCGAAGACGGTCTTGCCTATGTCGGTGTTCGTGCCGGTGACGACGAAGCGACTCATACGGCAGACTCCAGCAGCGGTTCGAGCGCGTCCACCAGAGCCTCGACCTGGGACATGCCGACATTCAGCGTCAGCGAAACGCGCAGACGCGCGGTACCCTCGGGCACGGTCGGGGGACGGATGCCTCGGATGTCGAAACCCTGATCCTGAAGCGCCCGGGCAACCGTCATGGCTCGCGCGTCCGTGCCCAATATGACGGGTATGATCTGAGAACCCGTCGCCGCGAGACCCAGCCGCTCGGCGAACAGGGTGCCGGCACCCATCACCAGATCATGCAGTCGCAACCGCAAACCCTCGTCCTGCATCAGCCTCAGCGCCGCGCGACAGGCCGCCGCCATCAGGGGCGAAGGCGCCGTCGAAAAGATGAAGCCCCGCCCCCTGTTGATCAGGAAGTCGATCACCGTCCGGTCGCCACAGACCAAGGCGCCTTCACAGCCCAGGGCCTTGCCGCAAGTGCGCAGGGTAATGACGTTCTCGCGCGCCCCAAGCTCCGTCGCCAAGCCGCGCCCACGAGAACCGAACACGCCGGTCGCATGAGCCTCGTCGATCAGCAGGATGCCGTCGTGACGATCGGCGATTTCGGCCAGATCGGCCAAAGGCGCGCGGTCGCCGTCCATGGAATAGAGGCTTTCGACCGCGATCCAGACGCGGCCGGTGCCACCCTTGGCCCGCCAGTCGGCAATCGCGGTCTCGACCGCTCCGGGATCATTGTGTGCGACCGAGACGGTTTCGGCCCGTCCCAGCCGCATGCCTTCGTGAGCACTGGCGTGGACCAGGGCGTCGTGGACCACCAGATCGCCGCGCTGGGGCAGGGTCGCCAACAGGGCGGCATTGGCGGCGTAGCCGGACGAGAAGAACAGAGCCGACTCGGTCCCGAACAGGGCCGCGGCCTCGATCTCCAACGCCTCATGCTCCAGATGATTGCCGCGCAGGAGCCGAGATCCACCCGACCCGACCGGCACGCCTCGATCCAGGGCGTCGGCCACGGCCTGTCGCAGGGCGGGTGACCCGGCCAGGCCCAGATAGTCATTGGAGGCGAAATCGATCCCATCCGGGGACTTGAGCTGGCGCGCCCGGCCCGCCAGTTTCAGGGCTTGAAGTTGAGTCTGTTGCGCGCCCAGAAAGGTCATCGCAACGTCCTTAGCGGCGCTGCCGCGAAGACGCGATAGTTACGGTTCGACTGCGGATGGCTGTTGCGCTCGCACGTTCAGCCTGGGTCTTGGCCGCCTAAATCCCAGCTGCCTGACGTTGAAGGTCTCGGACCAGTTCGTCCCAGCGGGCGGCCGGCATTCGGCCTACGACCTCGGGCGAGGCGTCGCGTCGGGGTCGCAGCACCAGGGTCTCGCCCTCGTCGAGCATGGCGTCCGTGTAGGCCAGGATCGTGCCACCGTGCCCGACGATCATCAGGTTGGCGTCGGGCCGTCCATGCCGTGCGATCAGAGCCGTCAGTTCGGCTTCGATCGTGTCATAGGTCCGGCCTTCGCCATCCGGCCCGACAACGGCGGGCGAGACGATATCGACCCGCCGAAACGCCAGGCGCGCGGTTTCGATCGCCCGGCAGAAGGGCGAGACAATCATGATCCCAATCGGAACGCCAAGGATCCTCAGCGCCTCGCCCAGGGTCCATGCACCCTCGCGCCCGACGCTGGACAGGTTTCGCTCGCGCGCGCAGTCGCCCTGCGGGCGATGGTCGGCGGTGTCCCAGCGGGAGCTCAGATCGGTGCGCTCATGCCGAATGATGAACACCAGGCCTCCCCGTCGCAGTTCGGCGAGCAGCGGCGCATAGGGGACCGCGACCCGGCCGTTCTCGATCCGCGGCTGCGGGATGGCGTCGGCCGGCGTCACCTGGGCCAGGGCAGGCCTGGCGACAAGGCTCAGAATCAAGGCGAGCGGCAGGATCAGCCCGCGCATCAGAATCGCGCGCCCAGGCCCAGGCCGACAACCCGGCCCCGTCCATAGGTCGCGCCCTCGACGCCGGGGCCATAGAGGACGCCGTTGATCTGGGGCCGTTCGTCGGTGGGGTTGCGCCCGAAGACATAGGCTTCGACCCGGCCGAGCTCGAGCCCGAAACGGGCATCCACCGTGTGATACGGTGGAAGCTCGAAACTTTCGGCGACGTCGGCGGAGCGTTCGCCCTGATACTGGTGGCTGACGGTGACCAGGGGCGTGACCGAGGCGGAGCCCCAGTCCATCGGCTGGCCTTTCCAGGACAGGGTCAAGGTGGTCGACAGCTCGGCCAGGTTCGGGATGCGGTTCCCCGGCTGGGCGCCCGAGGCGCCGCCCTCGGTGATCTCCGCGTCGGTCCAGGCCAGGCCTCCCGTCAGATCAAGGCCCGTCGCCAGACGAACGGCGCCGTCCAGCTCCACGCCGGTGCTGCGGGTGTCGAGATTGACCGGCACGAACAGGAAGTTGACGAAGTCCAGAACGAACAACTGTTCGTCGGCGACATCGTTGTGGAACAAGGCCGCGTCGAACCGTCCGCGCCCCTTCCAGAAGCGGGTCTTTAGGCCCGTCTCATAGGTCCAGGAGGTGGATTCTGCATAAGCCGGGCTGGGCGCGCCGAAGGCCGCATTCAGGGTGAAGCGGGGAAAGCCGCCGCTCTTGGCCCCGCGCCCGACCGTGGCATAGAGATTGACGTCCTCGCTGACCGCGAAGGTCAGGGCGGTGCGGCCGGTGACCAGGTCGAAGTCCGCTACCGACCGCTGGCGATAGGAGGCGACGGTTCCGGCAAAGCCCACGCCGGTATAGAGGGCGTCGATCGCCTTCTCGTCACGGGTCCAGCGCAGGCCGAAAGTTCCGGTCAGGCGCGGTGATCCGAGGGGCGCGGTCGCCTCGCCGAACACGGCATAGGAACGGACATCCTGGGCCGAATCCCGGTCGCCGTTGAGCAGAGGCGAAAAGGACGACCGGTTCTTCAGCAGCACATCGAAATCGGAGCGGAAATAGGCGCCGCCGACCGTCCAGGCGACGGGGTCGCCGGCGCGGCTGGACAGCCGCAGCTCCTGATAGAAGCGGCTCTCCTCCTCGTTCCAGTCAGAGAAATCCAGCGGCGACAGGAAGGCAGAAGACGGCAGACCGCCGAACAGGGGACCGTAGATCAGGCCGTCGGTATCGTCGGTCACCTGATGATTGTCGAAGCCGTTGAAGGCGGTGACCGAGGCGAAATCACTGAACGACAGCGTGCGATCCGCCGTCAGGCTTATCCCCCAGGCGTCGCGCTCCACCCGGTTCTCGGGATCCAGCTCGACCTCCAGCGGATCGCCGGGGGCGCGCAGCACATAGTAGAAGGGGTCGCTCCGCTGCCGGTCGGCGTTGGCCGTAACGACGTAACGGCCGCCGTCGTCCGGCGTGAAGACCAGACTGGCCCGCGCCGCCAGCACATCCCGATCGCCCAGCTTGCCGCCGCCCGGTGCGATATTGTCGACGAAGCCGTCGATGGTCGAGGCCCGCGCGGACAGACCTCCGGCCAGGCGGCCCGGCTGGATCGGACCGGACACGGCGATCTCGGCCAGACCATAGCGGTCGCTTCCGGCCTCAGCGCGCGCATGACCCTCGAAGACCTCGTCCGGCTGGCGGGTCGTGATGTTGATGGCTCCACCCTGGCTGTTGCGACCGAACAGGGTGCCCTGCGGACCACGCAGCACCTCGACGCGTTCCAGGTTCAGGTAGGCGATCTCGGACGCGTAAACCGGCTGGGGCACGCCATCGACATAGGTGATTACCGAGCCGTCGTCGGGGCTGATGGCTTGGGACAGGGGTCCGATGCCGCGAAGCTGAAAATAGGCGAACCGACCATCGTCGAAACTGGTCAGGGACAGGCCCGGAGCCTGACGAAACAGGCTGAGGGTGTCGTCGATGCGGCGCGCGTCCAGATCGTCGCGCGTCAGAACCGTTAAAGCGAAGGGCACGTCGCGCGCCGCCTCCTCGCGGCGACGCGCCGTCACGACGATGTCTTCGACCTCGGTCGCAACCGGCTGGGAAGGCGAGGTCTGAGCCGCAGCGACGCCCGGCGCGAGCGCGAGCGCCGAGACGGTGACGAGCCAGTGAAGCAGAAGTGAACGCAAGTCAGACCCCCATGATTGCGGGTCACTCGTAGTCCCCGAGGCGTGGTCGTGCCGTGCGGAGACGGAGAGGTTTCGTGCCGGGGCGGAGCGAAAGCCTGCTCAGACCATCCGGGGGCGCGAAAAGGCTCCGGGGGCCACGCCGTAGCGGCGGCGAAAGGCTTGGGCGAAACGGCTGGGGCAGACATAGCCGACATCCAGCGCCGCCTGCTGGACCGACAGGCCCTGGCGCAGATGCTCGGCGGCGCGGCGCATGCGCTGGTCGCGGACATAGCCGAAGACGGTCGTGCCGAAGGCGCGCTTGAAATCCTGCTTTAGCTGAAAATCGTTGGTGCCGAGGTCCCGAGCCAGACGGATCAGGCTGGGCGGATCGTCCAGTTCCGCGTCCAGCCGCTCGCGCGCCCGATCCATGCGGGCACGGCCGCGGGGCGAGAGTTCGGGCGAAGCCGCGGGCTCGGCGTCGGCCTCGATCATCTGCCAGGCCAGCAGGGACAATGCAGCGGACTCCAGCAACAGACGCTGGATCGCTCCGTCGTGAGGCGTGGCAAACAAGGCTTCGACCGCCGCCGCCCTGTGCATGTCCAGGGCTCGGCCTGGGCGCAGAGCGACGGCATTGCGTCCGCGGGCCGCTAATCGTGGGAAAGGGCGCTGGTCCGCAAGCAATGCCGCAAGCCCGTCGGGCGAGAACCGCAGGGACAGGGTGCGGAACCCTATGCTGCCGATGGAGAAGGTGCTGGTCGCCCCGCGCGGCGTGGCCGCGATCCAGCAATCGCCCGCTCGGGTCGAGAACCCCTCGGTCTCGAAGTCGAAACGCGCTCCGCCTTTCAGGTGGAAACCCAGACCGATCAGGTCATCCGCCTCCTGATGCCTGAACGGCTCCTCGTCACCTTCGCCGAGGTCACACAGCACCATGTCGAAGCCGGGACGCAGGTTCGCTACCGCGACCCCGCCGCGATAGGGCTGGCGCGACGCCAGGCGCGGCGCGTGATCGGCCCAGCTACGCATCGATCAGAACGCCGGGAGGAACCACACGCATTCCGCGACCGCCCTCACCCACGGCGGCATCCATGGCCAGCACCCAGCGCGGATTGCGGCGGCTGGCCTTGGCCGAGCGATGCAGGATGCGCTGGTCCGACGGCCAGCCGCGTCCCTTCATGGCGGCGACGGCCCCGACAGGGACCTGATGGATCACACCCGACTGGTCATCGGTCGTCCATTCCGTACCGGGCCCGCGATAGGTGACGATGAAGCGGAGCGCGACCGCATCCTCGTGGAAGCCCGGACAGGTTCTTTCCTCCGCCGTTTCCAGGCGCACCTTCCACGGCTCGCCCGTCAGACGACGGTACAAATCGCCCAGCATAGCGATGTCGCCGTTCAGCCAGTCCGGCAGGCACGATAGCTCCGGCATCGTCGGCTCGGCGTAACAAGGATAGCCCTCATTCCGGCTAGGATTGGACCGCTCCCAGACGACCAGACGTACGGCCGGATCGGCCAGACGATCCAGTATAGAGGGTTCGGTTCCGATGGCGACAGCAGGATGGATCACGCGTGGATTGGCTCGGACTTGAGATGTTATAGCATAACATCTAGAGCGGTGATCGATCCCTTGTCGAGGCCCACCATGACCAAACTGCCCGTCACCGTCCTGTCCGGCTTCCTGGGGGCCGGAAAGACCACCCTGCTGAACCACATCCTGTCGAACCGGGACGGCAAGCGGGTGGCGGTGATCGTCAACGACATGAGCGAGGTGAACATCGACGCGGCCTTGGTGCGGGACGGCGGCGGGGCCGATCTGTCGCGGACCGACGAGAAGCTGGTGGAGATGTCCAACGGCTGCATCTGCTGCACCCTGCGCGAGGATCTGCTGATCGAGGTCGGCAAGCTGGCCCGCGAGGGGCGGTTTGACTATCTGCTGATCGAGTCCACCGGCATCTCCGAGCCCATGCCGGTCGCCGCCACCTTCGATTTCCGCGACGAGGACGGCTTCAGCCTGGCCGATCTGGCGACCGTCGACACGATGGTCACGGTGGTCGATGCCTATAATTTCTTCACCGACTATCCCTCGACCGACCTGCTGAAGACGCGCGGCGAGCATCTGGGCGAGGATGACGAACGCACGGTCGCGGACCTGCTGATCGACCAGATCGAGTTCGCCGACGTCATCGTGCTGAACAAGACTGATCTGCTGTCGGCCCAAAGCCTGGCGACCCTGTCGGCCATGATGGGCCAGCTGAACCCGCGCGCGCGGATCGTTCATGCGGTGCGCGGAGCCGTCCCCCTGGAACAGGTCATGGGCACCGGCCTGTTCGACATGGAGCGGGCCGAGAACTCGGCCGGATGGCAGACGGCGCTGCGCGGCGAGGTCACGCCCGAGACCGAGGAATACAGCGTCTCCACGTGGGTCTACAAGGCGCGGAAACCCTTCCATCCTCAGCGTCTGTATGAGGTGATGCGCCAGGAATGGCCGGGGGTATGGCGCTCCAAGGGCTTCTTCTGGCTGGCGACGCGGATGGCCTATGTCGGCGGCTGGAGCCAGGCAGGCGCGGTGACCGAGCATCAGTGGGGCGGCCTGTGGTGGGCCTCGGCGCCGAAGGACCGCTGGCCCGACGACAACCCCGAATGGCTGGCCGCCCTGGAGCGCGTCTGGAAACAGCCCTATGGCGACCGGCGGCAGGAAATCGTCCTGATCGGTAAGGACATGGACCGCGAGGCCCTGACCGCCATGTTTGACAAGGCCCTGCTGACCCGGTTCGAGATGGAACGCGGCCCCGACGGCTGGAAGAAGCTGGCCGACCCCTTCCCACACTGGGGACCGGTCGCGGAGGCGGCATGAACCCTTCCAACCCCATGCACCGGCCGGATATCTGGAGCGACGCCGTCGCCAGCTACGAAGCTCTGGCCGAGCCACAAACGCGCCAGTTCGCCAGGGACGCGCTGGATCTGGCGGGTGGTGTGCAGCCCGGCGAGCGGGTGCTGGACGTCGCCGCCGGGACGGGCGCCCTGAGCCTGGAAGCCGCCGCGGCGGGGGCCCGCGTCCTCGCCACGGACTTTTCGTCGGGGATGGTGGCGCGTCTGGCGGCTCGGCTGACCGAACGCGGGTTCGACACGACGGGCTGCGAGGCCAGGGTCATGGATGGACAGGCGCTCGACCTGCCGGACGGCGGCTTCGATGCGGCCTTCTCGGTCTTCGGGGTGATGCTGTTCCCGGACTGGGAGGCGGGTCTGCGCGAACTCCAGCGCGTCGTGCGACCCGGCGGGCGCGTGGTCATGGCGACCTGGGCGCGGGCCGAAGGCGCCGGTCCGGCCCTGCTGTTCCATCAAGCCTGGCACGCGGCCCTGCCCGGCCGTGACTATCCGCCATTCCCGCCGGGTCTCGACGCGCTGAGGGCCCCCGATCGTCTCGCGGCGGCCATGCGGAACGCGGGCTCCAGCGCTGTCCGCGTCGAGGCCGTGACGCGCGATTGGGAGATTCCGTCAGCGGACTGGCTGGCCGACAATGCCGAACATCTGTTCCTGCAGTTTCCGGCTTGGGCCATGCTCGACGACGGCGAGCAGGAGCGGGTTCGGAAAAAGCTGAGGACCGTCGGGGGACATGCATCGGACCAACCGTTCACGGTTCCGTCCCATGCCCTGATCGGGATCGGCCGCCGCTAGCGGCACGACCTCTGGCTTAGCCCGGCCCGAGCGCCGCCAGCAGGCCCCTGATCGTGTCGTGGCGATCCATGCCCATGGTGAAGGGACCGAGATCCCCTTCGACCCGGATGGTGACGTCGGCGGCGGCTTCGGTCTCCGCAGATCGCCAACCGGCCCGGGCCAGGGCCCGCCGTGTCCAGTCGGCGGCAAGCCCCCTGCCCTCGACCCAAGCGGACCGACCGCCCGCGTCCGGCGTCTCGAACCGGCCCGTGGTCAGGGAGAAGACCAGATTGTCCTGGTCGAACGCCTGACCGATCGCGCCGGACAGGGCCACGTCCTCAGGACTGCCGTCGATGAACCGGCCCTCGCCGGGTAGCAGCCACAGCCGGTCGGCGGCGTGCATGGACAGCTCCAGATCATGGCTGGACAGGACGACGGCGACGCCCGTCTCTCGCGCGATACGGCGCAGGGTCGCCACGATCGTCACCCGGCTGGGCAGGTCGAGAAAGGCCGTGATCTCGTCCAGCAGCATCAGATCGGGTTGCTGGGCCAGGGCGCGGGCGATCATGACGCGCTGGCGCTCGCCGTCGGACAGGGAATCGACCAGCCGGTCCTTCAGGTGTTCGCCACCCACCTGGGCCAGGGCGGTCGCGGCGATACGTCGGTCCTGTTCGCTCAGGGCGCCGGACCAGCCCGTGTAGGGCTGTCGCCCCAGTTCGACCAGTTCGGTGACGCCCAGGGCGCCGACCTGTGGCCGGTCGGTCAGGACCACGGCGATCTTGCGGGCGCGTTCGGCCCCGGACCAGTCCCGCACCGACCGGCCGTCCAGAACGGCCTGGCCTGACACTGCCGGAATGAAGCCCGCCAGGGTCCGCAGCAGGGTCGACTTGCCCTGGCCGTTGCGGCCCAGCAGGCAGATGAACTCGCCCGGCGCCACGGTGACCGCCTCGAGCGACGACAGGACACGCCGGCCGTAGCCGATCTGGAGGTCGGAGATCGTCAGCACGCTCAGGTCTCCGATGCGCGCAGGCTGCGCGAACGCAGCAGCAGGAGGATGACGACGGGTGCGCCGAGAATGGCCAGGATCGCGTTCAGATGCAGGAAATGCTGATCCCACGGCAGGTGGACCACGAAATCCGCGACCAGGGCCAGCAAGGCCCCCAGCAGGGCCGTCGCCGGAATCAGCGCCCCGATGCGGGCCGAGCCGATCAGGCCTCGCGCCAGATGCGGAACGATCAGTCCGATGAAGGCGACCGGACCACAGAAGGCCGTGACCGGGGCCGCCAGCAGGATGGTCGCGCCCAGCACCAGGCGGCGCAGGCGGGCGACATTGACGCCCAGGCTTTCGGCATAGGTGTCCCCCAGCAGAAGCGCGGTCAGGGGCTTGGCCAGGGCGACTGCGGCGACGAGACCGATGACCAGGGGCGGAACCAGGGTGGCGAAGTCGCTCCACACCACGCCGGCGAAGGTGGCGTCGTTCCAGGCGGCGAAGACGCGGCCCTGGCTGCGGGTCGTGAAATGCAGCAGGACGCTGATCAGCCCCTGGGCCAGGAAACCCAGCATCAGGCCGAGCACCAGCAGGGTCACGGTGCCGACCCGACGGGCCATGGCCGACATGGCCAGCGCCACCCCCAGGGTGCCGAGGACGGAGCCCAGAACGACGCCGAGGCCGGACAGGCCGGTCAGGATCATCAGGGCGCCGGGCCCGACCACGGCTCCGGCGACGACCACGAGCGCCGCGCCGAACTGACCGCCGGCCATCAACCCCAGCGACCAGGCGTCCGCCAGCGGATTGCGGAACAGGGTCTGCATCAACAGGCCCGCCAGCCCCAGCGCCGACCCGGCCAGAACCGCGACCATCACGCGCGGCAGCCGCAGATCGACCACGATCCGCGCGTCGATCGAGTCCGTGCCGATCGCGCCCAGCCCCGCCAGAACCTGGCCGGGCGTCAGCATGACCTGGCCGATCATCAGACTGGCCAGGGCCGCGCCGACGACGGCGGCGATCAGCCCCAGAAGGATGACGGGCGCGCGAACGGTGGCTCGGGCCGGTTCAGCGACGACAGAGACGCTCACAGATACTGGCCCCGATCCAGGGCTTTCAGGAAGCGGAACGGCTCGGCGACCAGGTCCGGATGTAGCGCCTTGACGAAATCGGCCAGAACCCAGTCGGGCCGGACCACCGCCGTCTGGTACCAGTCATAGGCGTCGGCCCGGGTGTTGGTGCGCGCTGTGTTGGAGAACAGGCGACGATTGGCGAAGGCGGGAGACGCCGCCTCGACGGCGGTCGAGCGCGGCGGCGCGGCGTGGATGTCGCCGATCATCCAGACCTGGGCCTGGGGCGCGACGGGCAGGATCTGTTCGGTCGACAGGGTTTCCGACGAATATTTCATCGGATCCTCCGGTCGCGCCAGCAGGTTGCGACCGCCGGCGTCGGTCAGATAGGCGTTTTCCGATCCCCTGACCGTCGCGATCCAGCGGTCACCGCCATTGGGATAGGCCCAGAGCAGCGGGACCGGCGCGCGGCCGGAGACGGCGGCTTTCAGGGCCTCCACCCGCGCCTCTATCTCGGCGAACAGCCGCTCGGCCTCAACCTCACGCCCCACCAGCAGCCCGTGCAGGCGGATCCATTCCGCCCGCCCAAGATAGGTCGGCTCGTCCTCGGCGAAGGTCGGCACAACCGTCACGCCCAGCGACCGCGCCCGGTCCAGGGCCGGCGTATGCGACAGGTCCGACAGCCGCATCAGAAAGACATCGGGGCGCGAGGCGACCAGCACGTCCAGATTGGGCGGCGCATGCCAGTTGTAGCCGATCTGGCCGATCCGGCCGTCGATCACCGCCTGCCGGACCTCATCGTCATAGGAGACGCGCCCGCCGACCGCGACCAGCCGATCCTTGGCCCCCAGTTGCGCCAGGAAGACTTCGTCGGGGCTGGCGTTGACGGCGACGGCGCGGACCGGCGTGCGCACGACCGTGGCCGACCGGAGATCCCCCTCCAGACGCGGCGCGGGGCCGTCGCGCGGCGCGAGCGCCACCAGGGCCGATTGCTCGCGCGCCTGACCGCCGCTCTGGTCGGCGACAGGGGCCCGCAGTCGGGCGACGACGAAGCCGTCGTGCTGCTCCAGCGACAGATAGCGGGCGTGACGCAGAGGGATCGGCGTGCCCGCCGAACGCCCGTCCGCCGACGCGGTGGGAGCGTCCGATCCACAGCCCGCCAGACCCACGCCGGCCAGTCCGGTCATCAGCAGCCGTCGATCAATGAGGCGCATCCGCCACTCCCTTCGCAATTTCGCGGGACGGGGCTGGATGAACACTATGTTATATCATAACAACCGCCTCCACACATCTTAGGGGAGCCGATCATGCGTTCAAGTCTGTTTGTCACCACCGCCCTGGCGGGGCTAGTCCTGAGCTCGGGCGCCGTCGCCCAGGACGCGCCGATTGTGACGAACGACGACCGCGCGACCGAGGTCGAGAGCATCACCGTCTATGGTCGGCGTCTGGGCCGTATCCCCGGCGAGACGGCGACCAAGTCCGGCGCGCCGGTCATCGAGACGCCCTTCACGGTCAACATCGTCTCGCGAGACCTGCTCGACCTGCGCAACGTCTCCAACATCGGCGAGGCCGCGGAGACGATCAGCGGGGTTCAGCGCACCATCGGCTTCTCGGGCAATCAGCGGTTCCGCATTCGCGGCTTCCAGAACATCTCGACCCTGCGCGACGGATTCCGTCAGTCCGTCAGCCAGCCCGAAATCGACCTTCAGGGTGTCGAGAGCATCGAGGTGCTGAAAGGACCGGCCTCGGCCCTGTACGGCCGGTTCGAGCCAGGCGGCGTGATCAATTTCGTCTCCAAACGCCCGCGCACCGCATTCGGCGGCGAAGCCTTCGTGACCGGCGGCTCCTATGACTACATCCGCGGCGGTCTGGACGTGACCGGCCCGCTGAACACCGACGGCACGATCCTGGGTCGGCTGAACGTCGGCTATGAGAACGCCGACAGCTATCGCGACCTGATCGACAACGAGCAGCTGTTCATCTCGCCCGTCGTCGAATGGCGACCAGATGCCGACACCAGCCTGCTGGGACGGATCGAATACACCGAACGCGATGCGGCTTTCGATCGCGGCCTGGGCAACAATCGTCTGTTCCTGGACCAGCCGATCAGCCGCAATTACGGTGAAGATTTCATGCGAATCCGCAAGGAGCAGTGGGTGGGATCGCTGGAGTTCAACCGGCGTCTGAGCCCGGACTGGCGGATGCGACTGGGCGGCTTCGTCTCGGCCGTCGATGTACCGGAGGAACAGTTTTTCAACTACGGCTTCCCGGCCCTGTCCGGCACGACCGTCAATCGCAGCTTCGTCAGCTTCAACGAGACCCAGGACGATCTGACCCTTCAGGCCGAACTGTATGGGAGGGTGCGCACGGGCGCGGTCCAGCATCGGCTGCTATTCGGCATCGATCATAGCCGCGACGAGCTGGCCTTCCTGGACGGCCAGATCGCCTTCGGCCAGCCGATCGATCTTCTGAACCCGGTCCAGACCGGTCGGCCCGCCGTCTATCTGCCGACCGGCGACAGCTTCTACGACTACACCTCGACCGGCATCTACGCCCAGGACGAGATGGCCTGGGGACGATGGCGGCTGCTGCTGGGCGGACGTTGGGACGATGTCGAGACCTTCAGCTTTTCCGACGGCTTCGTCGATCCGGCCGTGACCCGGACCGACAGCCCCTTCTCCCCCCGTGCGGGCCTGACCTATCTGATCGCGCCGGACTGGTCGGTCTATGGCAGCTGGGCGCGCTCGCAGCGCAACGAGGGCGACGCCGGTCTTCTGCAGAGCGGCTTGACCCCCAAGCCCACGCGCGGCGAACAATTCGAGGTCGGGACCAAGGCCCTGTTCCTGGACGGCCGGGCCGAGGCCACGCTTTCGGCCTATGAGATCACCAAGAGCGACGCCGTCGTCGGCGATCCCGTCGATTTCAACCGCGTCATCCAGGCGGGAGAGATCGTGGTGCGGGGGCTGGAGGCGGAGCTGTCGGCACGCCCCCTCGATCCCTGGACCGTGGTCGCCTCCTACGCCTATTCGGACACCGAGATCACCGAGGACACCAACAGCTTCGTGGTCGGCAACCGGCTGGCCGGAGTGCCCGATCATCAAGCGGCCCTGTTCACATCCTGGGCGTTCGACGGCGCGCTGGAGGGCCTGACGATCGGCGGCGGCGTCTTTTACGCCTCAAGCCAGGCGGCGACCACGGCCAATGCCTTCGACCTGCCCGGCTATACCCGGGTGGATTTGAACGCCGCCTATGGATTCGGCGACGGGTTTGAGGTGCGGCTCAATGTCGACAACGTCACAGACGAGGAAATTTTCATCACGGGCGGCTTCTCCCAGATCTATCCCCAGGCCCCGCGCACCGCACGCCTGACCCTGTCCAAGGCCTGGTGAGATGAACGGGGGCGGGGTCATGGCCGTGGCGGCGGGTCTTGGGCTCGGCGTGATCCTGATCGCGGCTTCGGCGGCGGCTCAGTCGCCGGACCGGACGGTCTATGCCGCGCCGGACTACGCCGCCTTCCGTCCCCAGACGGCGCTGGACATGGTGCGGCGCACGCCAGGCTTCGTGCTGGACGAAGGCGATGAGGATATCCGAGGATTCGGCGGTGCCAGCGGCAATGTGCTGATCGATGGCGCACGGCCGTCTTCGAAGGCCGGGGTGCTGGATGCGCTCGGCCGCATCCCGGCTAGCCAGGTCGAGCGGATCGAGCTGATCCGCAATGCCTCCACGGCGGAGGCGCAGGGCCAGACGACGGTCTTGAACGTTGTCCGGCTGGCGGGCGGTGCCTCGGGCACTTGGTCCGTCGAGGCCGAACGGAACGGCAATGGCGTCGTCTACCCCCGTCTGGACGCCAGCCTTGCCCGCTCGGTCGCAGGCTGGCGAACCTCGGTCAAGGCCCGTGCCTATTGGGAAGAGTTCCCGTTCCGGTCGCTGCGACTGAGCCGCGATGCCTCCGGCGACCTGATCCGTTCGACCGTGACGGACCTGCCGTCCACCCTGGGCGAGGCCACGCTGTCAGGCGACGCCAGCCGTCCCCTGGGCGGCGGCCTGTTGAATCTCACGGGGCGTCTCGGCCACTACAATTACTATTTCGACCAGCCGGGCGAGACCTTTCTGGGTCGGCTGCCGGACGGGCGCCCGGATCAGACACAGTTGAACCAGCTGGATATCCAGCGCTGGACGCTGGAGGCCGGAGCGGACTGGACACGGGTCTTTGGCGACTGGAGCCTGAAGGCGCTAAGCCTGCTGAACTATCGCGACGGGTCCGAAAGCTCGCGCGAGCGCCGACAGACCGCCGAGGGGGCGCTGATTTCGCGCACCGTGGTGGAGTCGACCGCCGAGCCTTTGGAACTGGTCGGGCGCGTGACCCTGGGCGGACTGGGTGCGTCGCGGCTGCGGCCGGAGTTCGGGGGCGAGATCGCCTACAATCGGTTCGACCGGACCTTCGCCCTGGCCATCGACAGCGGGTCGGGCCTGGCCCCCATTCCGATCCCCGCATCGAATGTGACGGTCGAGGAGGTGCGTGGCGAGGCCTTTGCCAACGCCAGCCTGACCCTGTCGCCGCGCTGGTCGGTGGAAGGCGGCCTCGCTATGGAAGGCTCGGAGATCTCGGTCAGCGGCGACGCCGACCAGTCCCAAAGCTTCAGCTTCGTCAAACCCTCGCTCGCCTTGGCGTGGAAGCCGACCGACCGGCTCCAGCTACGGCTGGGCGCACGCCGCACCGTCGGCCAGCTTGACTTCAACGATTTCGCCGCGACCGCCGACCTGGACGACGACACGACGGCGGCGGGCAATCCGGACCTGGGACCGGACCAGACGACCCGCTACTACGCCTCGATCGACTATCGCGGCGGCGGCGATCTGGCGGTCAATCTGGAGCTGTTCCACGAGGCGCGCCAGGATGTGCTCGAACAGATTCTGCTCCCATCGGGCGCGGCCGGGATCGCCAATGCCGGCGACGCCACCTATCGCGGCCTGAAGGGCTCCCTGACCCTGCGGCTGGACAGGGCGTTGGCCGGAGCTCGTCTGACCGCCGAGGGCGAGGTGCTGGACAGCGATTTCGACGACCCCGTGATCGGGCGTCGCCGACCCCTGTCCGGCGTCTACAGCCCGGATATCGAGGTCGAGTTCCGGCACGATCCCCCGGGCCGACCGATCAGTTGGGGCGAGACCTGGGAGTCCGCCGAGCAGGGCGACCTCTATCTGGTCGATGAAATCGACGCCCTTCGGACCGACGATGTCCTCGGCGGCTTCCTCGAGACGACGGCGTGGGGAGGTTTCAAGACCCGCCTGGCGATCCGCAATGCCGACACCCAGCGCACCCGACGTCTCAGGATCTTCTACGATCCCGACCGGGCGGGTGCCGTCATCGGCACCGAAGAACGGTTCCAGCGCGGCCCGACGTTCGTGACCCTGACGGTCAGCGGCAGCTTCTGAGAGCCGTTCGGCTTCCTGCCGTCGAGACCGCGATTCGCTCGTCAGAGGGCGGCATCGACCCGCTCAACGACCCGACCGCTCGCCCCATCCATCACGAAGAACAGACCCTTCTCGCCATTGTCGGCCAGGGTCAGGACACCGGTGATCTCGACGCGGTGATAGCCGGCCGGGATGGGTCGGCTGAGGCGGACCTCGATCACCTCATTGGGCTCGGCCGGGGGGTGGAAGAAGCAGACCGGCGTATAAGGCGAGATCAGGAAATGCCCCGTCCGGTCATCGGCTTGGAGCGGCAGCATATAACCCTGCAGCGTGATGCGTTTTCCAGCCAGGGCGCGCACGGACCGGGGGTGACTGGCCTGGAACAGCTGGGTCGTTTCGTCGATGGAGATGCGGGTCTGGCGCAGCACCCGCCACATCGGCCCGTCGGCGGTGGGCAGGTTCAGTTGCATGGCCCGTTCCTCGGCCAGTTCGGCGGCCAGGGGGTCGTCGGCCAGGGCGGTCGTGTCCGCCGCTTCCGTCGCCGCCGCCGACAGGGGGATCTGGTCGAAGCCGATGCCCGGCTCCATCGCCCTTTCCGGCTCGGTCAGGCCGACGGGCTCGCCAGACGGTTCCGGGGCGCGGTCGCAGGCCATGACCGTCAGCGCGATGATCAGGGCCAGGATGGGCGATCTTCGCATCAGGAGACCCTCAAGGTGCGGACGACATCGGTGCGAGACGCCAGGATACCCGGAATCAGGGCTCCGATCAGTCCCAGACACAGGGCCAGGGCGATGAGCATCGCCTCGACCGGGCCCACCGGTCCCAACGGCACGGAGAACCCGCCCGGGCCGGCCTGAGCCACCCATATCGAGATGAGCCGCGCCGCGACCGCCCCGATCACGCCGCCCGACAGGCCCAGGGCCGCGCCCTCCAGCAAACTGAGCCCCAGCATCCGACCCGGCGAGGCCCCCAGGGCTCGCAACAGGGCCAGTTCACGCCGCCGCGCGCCGACGGCGGCGGCCAGGGCGATCAGGAAACCGAACATCGACAGGCCCAGCAGGGCCACACCCAGTCCGGTGATGGCCCGAGATCCCGCGCCCACCAAGGCGGACAGGCGGCGGGCCTCCTCGGGCGGAGACGCCGGCTGCAGGTCAGGCGTCTGGGCGATACGGCGCGGCAGGACGACGGCCGCCAGGGGCGAGCGATATCGGACGAGGACGGCGGTGATCTCCCGATTCGCTTCGACCGCGACGGCGCGCGCATCACCGTGGTCGTGACCGTCCTCGTCAGCACCGAGGGGCTCAGGGGCGTGATCGCCATGCAGTTGCCATACGCTGGCGAGGTCTGTCAGGACCAGGCGATCGATCACCGCCCCGGTCGGTCGCAGAATGCCCACGACGCGGTACGGTCGATCCGCATGGGCCGCCCCGCCCGTCAGACCATGTTCCCCGGTGAAGCGATCGCCGATCTCGAGCGACAGGGTCCTGGCGGCCTCGGCCCCGAGCACGGCCTGCATGGGCGCGCTCCACAGATCGCCCTGGGCCAAGGCCGCGTCGTAGAGCCGGATATAGGCCGGCGTCGTTCCGACGATGCGGGCACCGCCGATGCTGTCGCCCAGCGAGACGGGCACGGCGGTCTCGACCAGTGGATCGCCTGCCAGGTCGGCCAGGGTGGCGAGGGGAATGTTTCCGGTCGGCGCATCGACCTGGAACAGGGTCGCGGTAACCAGTTGCAGGGGGCTGCCCTTGGCGCCGACGACCAGATCGACCCCGGCCAGGTCCCGCGCCAATCTGGCATCCGCGGCACGCTGGAGGATCAGCACCGAACCCAGCACGGTGATGGCCACGGCCAGGCCGATCGCATGAAAGGCCCAGGTGATCGGGGCGCGGCGGATCAGCGCCGTCAGGAGCCGTAGCCCCGTCACGACGCGGCCTCAAGGTCGATGACACGGGGGATGTGTCGCCTCAGTCGGTGATCGTGGGTGGCCACGATCAGCGCCGCACCGGTGTCGCGGGCGGCCTCGACGAACAGGGTGGCGACCCGGTCGGCATGGGCGTCGTCAAGGCTGGCGGTCGGCTCGTCGGCCAGGATCACGGCGGGGCGCAGGACCAGGGCGCGGGCGATGGCCACCCTCTGGGCCTCGCCCCGGCTGAGGGTTTCGAAGCGCCGCCCGGCCACCCCCGCCAGCCCGACGCGGTCCAGCAGGCGGGTCGCCTCGGCCCGGTCCTGTCTCGCGCCGACGGCGAAGGCACCCAGCAGAAGATTGTCCAGCGCCGACAGGCCCGCCAGGCCGTGGATGTCCTGGAACACTAGGCCTATGCGACGGCCGCGCACACGGTCCCGGGCGCGATCCGGCAGGGTGTCGAACCGCTCGCCTTCCAACAGGACCGCCCCCGACACCGGCGCGATCAGCCCGGCCAGGGTCATCAGCAGGGTCGATTTGCCGGACCCCGATGGCCCTAGCAGCAGCACGGCCTCGCCGGCCGACAAGGCGAGATCACCAATCGCCGCCACCGCGACGCCGTCGTGCCCGACCGTCAGATCGCGCGTCTGGATCGCGGTGGATCGCTCCGCCTCGATCGGACGGGGGTTCAGCACTGGGGTGATCGCGTCGATTTCATCCTCCAGACCTTGCGCGTGGTGTTACCTTATAACATATCCGTGTGCGCGAGAATGGGAGCGAGAGTATGGCGGCGCGACGATGAGACTGAAGGGTTTTGACGGATTGGCCATGTCCCTGTCCGGGCTTTGCCTGATCCATTGCCTGGCCCTGCCGGTGCTGGCCGTCAGCCTGCCGATCATGGGAGCCTTCGCCAAGGCCCAGTGGGTGCACTGGGCGTTCGTCGCCCTTGCCGCGCCGGTGTCGATGCTGGCTCTTTTCGGGCGCGCTCCCCACCCGTCATGGCCGCTGGTCGCGATGGCGACCGTCGCCCTGGGCCTGCTGGTCGCCGGAGCGGCGGGCTGGCCCGATCACGACTGGGAGACCGCCTTGACCGTTGTGGGAGGACTGGTTCTGGCCGGGGCGCATGCGGTCAACTGGCGACGCAAACGACAACCTCACCGCAAAGGCTGAGCCTTGACCACCGGCCCGACGGCCGACGCAAGGCGCAGGTCAATCGCTTAGGGCCTCGCCGCGAGCCCGCGCAGGTCGTCGAGCGCGCGGCGGGGGCTGGAGTTGCCGTCGGCGGTCCAGCTGGTGGCGACCCGGCGGCCCCGGGCGTCGTGGACGATCAGCCCAGGCAAGGCCTTGCCCCGCGCGGCCTGCAGCCAGGTCAGGCTCTGCCGCTGATCACAGGCGACGACCGGCCAGGGCATGCGGGACCGCACGACATAGTCGCGCATGGCGGTGCAGCCCACGTCGTCGCTGACGAAGACGATCTCGACGCCGTCGGCCTTCAGATCGGCATAGGCGTCGCGCAGTTCGGGCACGAAGGCGCGGCAGGGGCCGCACCAGGAGGCCCCGAAATAGAAGGCGACATAGCGGGCGCGCGCGGGCGGCGGGGTGGCGGCCAGACGCCCCTGGCGCAGCTGGACCAGCCGACCGTCCAGCCGATCGGCGATGGAGGCGCCGGTGTCCTGGGCCTGTGCCGAGGGGGGCAGGAGGCTCAGCGCCAGGGCGACGATGACGCTAGAAGGCCGCATCGAACCGCACGAACAGGGTCCGCGGATTGCGCGGGCCATAGACATAGTCGCTGTCGCGGGCGGCCCCGGTCTCCAGATCCTTCTGGCGTTCGTCGAAGACGTTCTTGAGGCCGATCGTCACGTCGACGTCGCCGCCCTGTGCCCCCACCGGCAAGTGGCGGGTGGCGCTGAGATCGACCACGACGAAGTCCGGCGTCCGTTCCAGCACGCCGGTGCGGTTGTTCAGGGCGTCCATCCGATCAACATAGCGGATCGCGGCGAAGGTCTGGATGTCGTCGGTCGGCTGTAAGACCAGCTGGGCCACGGCCCCCAGCTGCGGGCTTTTCAGATAGCGGTCGGTGGCGATGACCGTCGCGCCGTCGTCGAACACCACCTGGGCCTCGTCATAGGTGGCGTCTATGTAGCTGGCCCCCAGCGAGCCCTGCAGGCGGCTGGAGACACGCCAGGTCGCGGTCAGTTCGGCCCCGGCGATGGTCGATCCGCCGGCGTTGGAGCGGGTCTGGAACAGGGTGCCGTCGGCGTCGGTCTCGATCTCGCCGAGGAACAGGGTGTCGTCCAGCGTGGTGTAATAGGCCTGGCCGTCCAGGGTGAGGGCCCCGTCGTTCCAGGTCGGCCGCCAGTCAAAGCCCAAGGCGTAGGAGACCGAGGTCTCTTCCCGCAGGCCATCGACGTTGCGGATACGGACCGGCGCGGCCCCCAGGGTGTCGATGTGCAGATCCTCGCTGAACACCTCAGGCGCGCGAAAGCCGGTCGAGACATTGGCGCGGATCACCAGCGGCTCCGACGGCGCCCACCACAGGCCGAGACGCGGCGAGACGATCGGATCCTCGATCTCGGAACTGAAATCCACCCGCCCGCCCAGCACCACGCGCAGGTTGTCGGCCAGGCTCCATTCGTCCTGGACGAAGACGCCCAGATTGTCGAAATCGGCGTCGGCGAGCTGGCTCAGGAAGACGCCGTCCACATCGATATTGCGGTCGTCGACCCGCTCGAACTCATACTGGACACCGGCGATCAGGGCGTGGCGGCCCAGGCCGGTCTCGCCGCGCAGTTCGGCGAAATGGACGGTGTTGTCGGTGGTGCCGTACTGGTTGCGGCTCATGGCGATGGCGGCGTCCAGGGCCGCTTGGTCGAAACCGGGGGCGGCGGGATCGGTCTCGACCTCGCCCAGGCCGCCATAGAAGGTCTCGCGGTCGGTCTGGACGATGGCATAGGTGCCAACGACCTGGGTGTCGGCGCTGAGCCGGTGTTGCAGGGTGACGCTGGCCTTGTTCTGGCGGGTGTCGATCGCCTCGGAGATATTGGCCAGGAAAGACGGCTGGTCCAGGCGGTTGCCGCCGCGACGGTCCTCGGACGTATACTGGTAGTCCAGCAGCAGGGTCGACTGGGCGTTCAGGGCCAGACGGCTGCGTGCGCCGCCGACGAACAGCTCGCGCCCGGCCAGTTCGGTATAGCCGTCGCCGTTGTAATCGACCGCGGGCGCATCCTCGTAATGGCCATAGGCGGTGGCCCCGCTGGCCCCGCCGTTCCAGGCCCGGGTCCCGGCCAGGGTGCCCGCCAGATAGTCGTCGCCGTGCGGCCGCTCATAGGTCACCGAACCGCGCCAGCCCGTCTGACCGATCGGCCGGGGGATGATGTTGACCACGCCCGCCACCGCGCCGGGGCCATAGAGGGCCGAGGCCCCGCCCTTGACCACCTCGATCCGCTCGATCAGCAGGGCCGGAATCTGTTCGACGCCGTAAACGCCCGCCACGCCGGACAGCAGCGGCAGGCCGTCGAACAGGATCTGATTGTAGGCCCCGGGCAGGCCCAGCAGCTGGATCTCGGTCGTATTGCAGTTCTGGCAATTGCTCTCTGCCCTGGCCCCCGGCAAATATTCCAGCGCATCGGCCAGATTGCGGGGCGCGGCGAGCCTTAAGACCGTGTCGCCGATGACGTCGGTGCGCACCGGGCTTTCGCGGCGCAGACGCGGGGTGCGGGTGCCGGTCACGACGATCTCACTGACCCCGGCGTCTTGGGGCAAGGATGGCGGCGCGGCCTGAGCCTGAACGCCCCCTGGAAGACCCGCCGCCGCCGTGGCCAAGACCCAAATCCATCGCTGCCGCATAGCTCGATCCCGCAAGCGTTATAATATATCGATATAGCCTTAGCTAAATCATTCAGTCTTAGCAACGAAACGGCGAGGGATTTGGATGCATCCGGCGTCGATGATTGGGACCATCGATCGAAAGGCCGGAGACGTGCCCTTCTGCGCGGGCGATTGTCGGCACGACGGTTGACGCCGACCGCCTCCGACCTCATGGTCTTGCGAGTGAGTGTCAACCGCGTCATTCTCGAGGCGACTGATGCGTATGGAAGAGCTTGAGGTGTGGCCGGGGCCATAAGACAGACCTTGGAGGTTTCGCCGTGATACCCGACCCCCTTGCGCCCTCTGGCCTTTCAGAACTGAGCGCCGCCGAGCACGGCCTACTGATCGTTTTCCGGTCGATCGTCGCTGGGCATGATCAGAAGTCGGCCTTGCGTTGGGCTCTGAAAGTCCATTGCGGTCCCCAATCCGGCGAGGTCATTGAGATCCTGCGGGTCTTCATACACCGAGTGGCTGTCCAGGGCCGGCGCGAGGTGGTGATCTCGCCGCCGGGCGCCGCAGGACTGACCCGCGACGAACAGTTGATTCTGGCCGTGTTCGCTTCGGCCCAGTCCAGCGACTTTACCCGATTGAACGCTCACCTGTCCTATCTGCTGGGCCGCACGCCCGACGCTGGATTCATCGCCGGAGCCTGCGTGGTAGCCGACATCGTGCATCGCAACGGGGGCATCCTGAGATCCAGCCCGCCCTCGCGCCTCAAGGCTACATCGACCGCCGACCGTCCCCGCGCTCGACCCGCAGCCGTGGGTGGGGCGTGCTGAGAAGGGTCGGTCTCGGGCCGGCCCATCGACCACGATATCGCGACGTCGAAACCGTACGCGAATGCTGGACGCGGCCCCATATCGAGCAGCGGACAGCTGGCCTTCGTGTGCTGGCGCGCGCCGGAGCTGAAGCCGGTCATTTCCCTCGCCGTCCATGCGGCGGCGACTGTCGCGCCGTTTGAGAGGTCGGCCCCGAAGGCAAATGAGGAGGCAGTCGCCCTGTCGCTGCGCAGTGGCCTGCTCGGTCGGGCGTCTCGCAGATCGCTTTGATGCGGGCTTCGAGGCCGTCCTGGTCGGGGCGACGGGATCGGTAGTGATAGCTCGACATGTCCATCTCCAGCACCCGGCATGCCAGCCGGATCGACACACCCCAGTCACCCCGACACCCGCCACCAGCTCGCGCTTGCGACCAGGCCTCAAAGCTTTCGGCGGATCACGTCCTGCAGCATCTCCCGGTCCAGCGACAGGTCCGCGACCAACTTCCTCAGCCTCCCGTTCTCGTCCTCGAACTGCTTCAGCCGCTTCATCTCCGTCGGCAGCAAGCCGTCGTACTTCTTCTTCCAATCGAAGTACGTCGCCTGACTGATCCCGGCCCGGCGGCAAATCTCCGCCACCGGCACGCCGTCGGCGCCCTGCTTCAGAATGAACGCCTTCTGCGCGTCCGAAAATGCCGATGCCTTCATGGTCTTCCGCTCCTTCCCAGCCAGGGAAATCTCAGCAGAAAACTCTAACGTCCAGTGATCCAGTTTCCGGGGAGCAGATCAGATGGAACAGCGTGGCGAATTCCCCCGGCGCTTTGCGCTGACGCCGCGCTGCGTGGTGTGGGATTTGGCCGAAGTCGAGGCCTGGCTGAACGAGCGGTTGAGCAAGGCCCGGCGGTCGTCGGTCGAGCGGGCACCGCATCCCGACGTACGGCAGCGCAAGACACGGCCGGTTAAAGCGCAGGATCGGGCGCGAGCATCGCCATCGTGGGCGGGACCAGCACCGGCGCCCGCTTCTGCCCCGCGACCCAGGCATCGACGATGTCGGACCACTCCTGCATCATGTGCCGGCGCTGATGCTCATACTCGGCCTTGTTATAGACACCGCGCGATGAGCGGCCGTCTTCATGGGCCAGGCACTTCTCGATCCAGTCGCTGTTGAACCCTAGCTCATTCAGAAGGGTCGAGCCGGTTCGGCGCAGATCGTGCACCGTGAATGGCTCAAGCGGCAGTCCTTCTTTCTGAGCGCGCTCCACAACCGCATAGGTCACCCGATTGAAGGTGGCGCGCGAGATGGGCGCATCCGCGTCGCAACGCGATGGGAGCAGGTAACGTGAATTCCCCGCGCAGGTCTTGAGCGCGATCATGATGTCGATGCACTGCTGAGACAGGTAGACATTGTGCGCCTTCGACCGCTTCATCCGCTCCTTGGGGATCGTCCAGACGGCGTTCTCAAAGCCGATTTCGTCCCAGGTTGCATCCTGCAGTTCGCTCTTGCGCACCATCGTCAGCAGGAAGAGGCGCATACCGAGCCGGATCGTGGGCAGCGTGGCGACATGCTCGAGCTGCTTCAGCATCACGCGAATCTCGGTCGGGGATAACGAGCGGTCCTTCGGAACGAAGGTAGCGATCGAGGCCGGCCCGACATCGTCGGCCGGATTGGCGACCTTCTCGCCGTGCGGAATCGCAAAACCGTAAATCTGTTTGAGGATGTCTCGGACGTGGATGGCGGTGGCCGGAGCACCCCGATCGACGATCTTCCCGCAATGGGCGCGAAGATCGTCGGGTGTGATCTCATGGAGTAGGCAATTCCTCCAGACCGGCAGCAGCTCGCGCTCGAAGATTGATCGACGCATGGCTCGCGTGCTGTCAGCCATCGGCGCTTTGGTCAGCCAGGTTTCTCCGAACTCTCCGAAGCTCTTGGCCTCCTTGAGGCGACGCTTCTCCCGCTGCTTCTCTTGGGCTGGCGACCGGCCTTCAGCGACGGCGCGTTTCGCATCGATCGTCTTTTCACGCGCGCGGGCAAGCGAGATCCCAGTTGGGCCGTACTTGCCAAGCGTCAGCGTCTCGCGCCTACCGTTCAGGCGGTAGTCCAACGGAACGTAACCGTACCGGACGTGGAAACATGAACGTAGAGCCCGTCCCGGTCGGTGACCTTGTACGTTTTCTCGCGAAATTTCAGGTTCTTAAGCGCCACGTCGATGAGCATACGGGCTCCTTCACGACAGAAATACCGTCGGCCCGATTTCGGCACCCCTTCAGACCCTTCGTCTTGCGTTTTCCGCGTGTTAGGCCTGAATAAATACCGTCATGTAAGCCGATGTCCCTGACGGTATCGCCCTCGGAGGCATGGTGCAAGTTTACCGCATACCGTCGCGCAGGCCGTCAGCGCGAGCCGCTGCACCCCGATTGATCTCGATAGATAGTTTTTTTATTTCAGTGATTTAGGTGTACTATGGCGAAAGATGCGGATAGGCCCAAAGGGCCCTGAATTATTCCCACTCGATCGTCCCCGGCGGCTTGGAGGTCACGTCATAGACCACCCGGTTCACGCCTCGGACCTCGTTGATGATCCGCGTCGCCGTCCGGGCCAACACGTCCCACGGGAATTGATAGAAGTCCGCCGTCATCCCGTCGGTCGAGGTCACCGCGCGCAGCGCCAGCACCTTCTCATAGGTCCGGGCATCGCCCATCACCCCGACCGTCCGCACCGGCAGCAGCACGGCGAACGCCTGCCAGATGTCGTCGTACAGCCCGGCCTTGCGGATTTCGTCCAGATAGATGGCGTCCGCCTCCTGCAGCGTGGCCACGGCGTCGGGCGTGATCTCGCCGGGGATGCGGATGGCCAGGCCCGGCCCCGGGAACGGATGCCGCCCCACGAAGGCGTCGGTCAGGCCCAGCTCTCGGCCCAGCGCTCGCACCTCGTCCTTGAACAGTTCGCGCAGCGGCTCGACCAGCTTCAGCTTCATATAGTCCGGCAGGCCGCCGACGTTGTGATGGCTCTTGATCACGGCGCTGGGTCCGCCCGAGGCTGAGACGCTCTCGATCACGTCGGGATACAGCGTCCCCTGGGCCAAATATTCGGCGCCCTCGATCTTGCCGGCCTCGCGGTCGAACACCTCGATGAAGACCCGTCCGATGGTCTTGCGCTTGGTCTCCGGGTCGCTGATTCCGGCCAGCGCGCCCAGGAACTGCGCCGACGCATCCACATGGATCAGGGGGATGTTGTAGTGCTCGCGGAACAGGGTCGTGACCTGGACCGCCTCGTCCTTGCGCAGCAGGCCGGTATCGACGAACACACAGGTTAGCTGGTCCCCGATCGCCTCATGGATCAGCACCGCCGCGACCGAACTGTCGACCCCGCCGGACAGGCCGCACACCACCTTTGCCGAGCCGACCTGGGCCCGAATCCTGGCGATCTGCTCGTCGCGATAGGCGGCCATGGTCCAGTCGCCGGTCAGGCCCGCGATGCCGTGGGTGAAGTTCTTCAGCAACGTCGCGCCGCGCGGGGTGTGCATCACCTCCGGGTGGAACTGCACGCCATAGATGCGCCGCGCCTCGTCGGCGATGGCGGCGAAGGGGGCCCCTTCGGAGGTGGCGATGACCTCGAAGCCTGGCGGGATGGCGGTGACACGGTCGCCGTGGCTCATCCACACCGGCTCGCGGTGATCGACCGCGCCGATGCCGGCGAACAGCGGGCTTTCGCGGGCGATTAAGATCTCGGCCCGGCCGAACTCGCGGTGATGGCCGGCCTCGACCCGCCCGCCCAGCTGGGCACAGATCGCCTGTTCGCCGTAGCAGATGCCCAGCACCGGCACGCCCGCCTCGAACAGGGCCGGATCGGCGCGCGGGCTCTCCGCCTCGGTGGTCGAGGCCGGGCCGCCCGACAGGATGATCGCTTGCGGCCCCATGGCCGCCAGGGCCGCGCCCGCCTTGTCGAACGGATGAATCTCGCAATAGACGCCCGCCTCGCGCAGCCGCCTAGCGATCAGCTGGGTCACCTGGCTGCCGAAATCGACGATCAGGACTTTTTGGTGATCGGCCGTCATGCGTCTCTCTCGTACACGGCGGCGAAGAAGCCGTCCGTCTGGGCTGTGGCGGGGCTGAGGCGCAGGCGATGCCCCAGCGCCAATTCGGTCAGACGGGTCCGGCCCGCGTCGGTGACGGCGGCGGTGTCCAGCGCGTCACGGATCGCCACCGGCCGGAACGACGGCTGATCCGCCTCGAAGGCATCGACCGTCGCCTCGTTCTCGCCGCGCAGCAGCGAACAGGTCACATAGACCAGCCGCCCGCCGGGCTTCACCAACTTGGCCGCGCGGGCCAGGATGCGGACCTGCAGGCCATGTAGCCGCTCGACCTCGCCCGGCGTCAGCCGCCAAGCGTCCTCGGGCCGCCGCCGCCATGTGCCCGAGCCGCTGCACGGCGCATCGACGAAGACCAAGTCAGCGGCGCCGTTCAGATCTTCCAAGCCGCCACCGTTCTGTCCGATGGCCCGTAGTTCGGCATCGAGCCCGGCGCGTTCGAGGCGCGGCAGAATGTTGTCGAGCCGCTTTTGCACGATGTCCGAGGCGACCAATCTCCCCTTCCCCCCTCGCGGGGGAGGGTGGGCGGCGGAGCCGCTCGGATGGGGGGGCTGTGTCCGCGGCCGCGTTGCCAAATGGCCGGCGTCGGTGGGGAGGCCGACATCCCCCCCATCCGTCTCGCTCCGCGAGCCACCTTCCCCCGCGAGGGGGGAAGGGGCGCAGAAACCCATCGCCTGCGCCAGGCCCAGCGTCTTGCCCCCGCCACCCGCGCAATAGTCCACCACCGTCATGCCGGGCGTCACGCCCGCCAGCCAGCAGACGATCTGGCTGCCCTCGTCCTGAATCTCGATCCGTCCGGCCTTGAAGGCCTCCAGCGCCTGGACGTTCGGCGGCGGCTCGGCCGACAGGCGCAGGCCCCAGGCGGACCACGGCGTCGGCTCCGGCGACAGACCGGCCTCGCGCAATTCGGCGGCGACCTCGGCCACCGTGGTCTTGGCGGCATTGACGCGCAGATCGATCGGCGCGCGCGGGGCCATCAGTTCGCGCGCCTCCTCAGCCCAGCGGTCGCCGAAGCTGGCCTTGAAATCCTCGACCACGAACTCCGGCAGGCCCGCCGCGACCCAGCCCGGCAGCTCGCCCTCGCCCGCCGTCAGCCGCGCCCGCTCCTGCTTCGAGAGCGGCCGCGGCCCGTAGCCGTCGCCCGCGTGCAGCGCCTCGATCTCGTCCAGCGAAAGTCCGTCGATCAGGCTCAGCGACCCGATGACCAGCGCCCGGCCGTCCTCGCGCCCCCCCATGGCCCAGCTCAGGCGACCTCTGGCCCGCAGCACCTTATAGACCCGATCGGCCACGGCGCGGCGGTCCTTGGACCCGGCATAGCGGTTCTGCTGACCCCAGGCCTTGAGCACGGCCTCGGCGGGCTGGCGGCCCTGGGCAATGGAATCCAGCACCGCGGCGGCGGCGGCCAGTCGCGCGGCGGGCGTCATGTCAGCAGCGCCACGAACAGGGCCACCAGCGCCCCAGCCGGGAATAGCCACACCAGCGGCCGCAGCGGCGATCCGAAGGCGTACATCGGTACATAGATCAGCCGCGCCCAGAAATAGGCCTGGGTGGCCCAGAAGCTCAGCGGCCCCTCCTCACCCGCCACATGGACGGTCAGGACCAGGCCGATGAAGATCGGCAGGGTCTCCCACAGATTGGCCTGGGCCCGTTCCAGGCGCAGGGTCATCACGCCCTTCTTGGGCGCCTCGTCGCGTGGCCCCGCCGCCCAGCCGAAGCCGTTGGCCGCAACGCGACCCACCGCCGGCAGAAAGATGTGCAGAAAAGCCAGCAGCAGGGTCGCCGTCAGCATCGTCAGCTCGGGGGTCAGGACCAGCACCCAGGCCTCGGTCATGCCGCTCAGCCCTGCCTGTAGTTGGGAGCTTCGCGCGTGATCATCACGTCATGGACATGGCTTTCCCGCAGCCCCGCCCCGGTGATCCGCACGAACCGGGCCTTGGCCTGGAAGTCGGCCAGGTTGGCCGCCCCGACATAGCCCATCGACGCCCGCAACCCTCCGATCAGCTGATGCAGCACCGGCGCGATCGGCCCCTTGTACGGCGTCTGGCCCTCGATGCCCTCCGGCACCAGTTTGCGGCTATCCTCGACTTCCTTCTGGAAATAGCGGTCGGCCGAACCGGCCCCCATGGCCCCGACCGAGCCCATGCCGCGATAGCTCTTGTAGGACCGCCCCTGGTACAGGAACACCTCGCCCGGGCTCTCGTCGGTCCCGGCGAACATCGAGCCCATCATGGCCACCGAGGCCCCCGCCGCGATCGCCTTGGCCAGGTCGCCGGAATATTTGATCCCGCCGTCGGCGATGACCGGCACGCCGCTGTCCCGCGCGGCTCGGACGGCGTCCAGAATGGCCGTCAGCTGAGGAACGCCCACGCCCGCCACGATCCGCGTCGTACAGATCGAGCCCGGCCCGATCCCGACCTTGACCGCATCGGCCCCCGCATCGATCAGGGCGCGCGCCGCGTCATAAGTCGCGACATTGCCGGCGATGACCTGGATGCGGTTCGACTCGCGCTTGACCCGTTCCACCGCCCGGCTGACCTGGATCGAATGGCCGTGCGCGGTGTCGATCACCACCACATCCACGCCCGCCTCGGCCAGCGCCATCGACCGTTCGAACCCAGCGTCCCCGACCGTCGAGGCCGCCCCGACCAGCAGCCGGCCCTGGTCGTCCTTGGCCGCATGCGGATGGGCCTGAGCCTTCTCGATGTCCTTCATGGTGATCAGGCCGACCGCGCGCTGATCCTCGTCCACCACGATGACCCGTTCGATCTTGCGGGTCCGCAGCAGTTCGCGGGCCTGGTCGCGACCCGTGCCCTCGCGCACCGTGACCAGGTCGCCCGTGGTCATCAGTTCGGCGGCCTTGCGGTTCGGATCGTTCTCAAACCGCATGTCGCGGTTGGTCAGCATGCCGACCAGCCGCCCGGACTTCGGATCGATCACGGGAAAGCCGGTGATCTTCTTGGCCGCCACGATCTGGCGGACCTCGCCCAGGGTCGTGTCCGGCGTCACGGTCACGGGATCGACCACCATCCCGCTCTCATAGCGTTTGACCCGGCGGACCTCGTCGGCCTGTTCCTCGACCGACAGATTGCGGTGGATGACGCCCAGACCGCCCGCCTGGGCCATGGCCATGGCCAGCCGGCTTTCGGTCACCGTGTCCATGGCGGACGACAGCAATGGGATGTTCAACCGGATGTCGCGGGTCAGCCGCGTCGAGACATCCGCATCGGCGGGCAGGGTCTCGGACGGGCCGGGTTCGAGCAAAACATCGTCGAAGGTGAGCCCTTCGCGAATCTCCATGGGGAGCCTCCGTTTTGCGGGCCGCATATCCTCTGTTGCGCCTGCGAAGTCAACCACGCCGGGTCACGGCCAAGGTTCAGCTTTGGCTAAAAAAATACGACAGGGGTTGAAACCTTTGCCGACGCACCCCGTATATACTCCCATGGTGACCGCCATCGTCCGCTCCGTCCGGCAGCTCGCGCTCAAGATCGCGAGCTATGGGGTCATGCACCTGATCGTGGCCATCCTGGTCGCCTTCGCCATCACGCGCGACTGGCGGATCGCCCTGGCCATCGGCATGGTCGAGCCCTTCTTCCAGACCATCGCCTATTCCTTCCACGACCGCGTCTGGCACCGCATCGAGCGCCGCCGCCGCCTGTCGCGCGTCGAGGAAACCGCCGAGGCCTTCACGGCCCGCCTCGACATCATGGACCAGAAGGAACAGGACCGGTCGCACGGCCACGCCGGCCACAGCCACGCCCTGCCGACCTCGTTCCGGGCCGTGGCCCTGAAGACCGTGACATACGGCGTGATGCATTTCGTGGTCGCGGTGGCCGTCGCCTTCGCCCTGACCGGCGACATCCGTGTGGCCCTGGCCATCGGCATGGTCGAGCCCCTGGTCCAGACGGTGTTCTTCACCATCCACGACCGCATCTGGGGCCGCATCGAGGCGCGCAAGGCCCTTCGGGCTCAGACCGCCACGGCCTGACTTAGCCGGTCGATTCTGGCGCCGCGCGCTGGGCCACGGCTGTCCGCCGGCAGATCGCAGCCTGCTGGGCGAAGACCTAACGCACGCGGGCTTCGTCAGTCGCCAAATATGAACACCCCCGTGTTGGAACACCCCGGCCGGACCCGGTCCAGCCGACCATCGACACCCAGGCACATTGGAGAACGCAAGCCCAGGCTGTCGACGGTGCGTGCGTCTGCGGTCCAGACGACGGCATCGCCGCGCACTCCGATCATGGCCACGTCGTTGTAGCGACCCACATTGTTCCGCCGGTCCCAGCCGAAGCTGACGACGATCACGCCATAGTTCGCGTCCTCCGGGTCGCGATACAGGCGCACACCGGGCCGGTCGGCGACGAAGGCCCGTGCGCCGCCGGGCAGGATCTCGCCGGGTCGGGCCTGGGCCAACAGGCCGGGGCCTTCCCGGGCGTCTCGCTCGCGTTCCGCATTCAATCCGGGCAGGCGGACGGCGAATGGAAGCAAGGCCAGGCTCTGGAGTGTCCCGACACCATCGAACCGGGACGCCGCCACAGGGACCGCCGGCGGCAGGGGCTTGCACACAGTCACCACGACAGCAGGGCTGTCGTCATACAGCCGATCGACGATCCCCACGCCATCGGACAGTGGCAGCCGACCGGGGGCCACCGGCCAGATCGACCGCGCTCCAGCCTGGATCAGCCGCTCGATCCAGGCCCGGGACGATTCCCGGGGTGGGGCGGGCCCCGGATCGCGCGCCGGTCTATCTCCGATCGCGACCAGGCGGTCGTTCTCGAACACGAACACGGCCCGGAAGGACACCATCTCTGTGGCGTCGGCTGTCGTGTCTCTGCCGAAGTCGGACAAGGCATGGCGACCGTCGATGTCGGGGATCACCCGTTGGGTGGCGCACCGCTGTCCCCGGGGCCAGGCCGGGCGGAACGTATTGCCGGCATGGATGGCCAGCGATCGGCCGTCCTCGGCGATGATCAGCCCGGGTTCGGTCGGCTCTGCCGCGCCGAGCGCCATCGCGACCTGGGACGGCGTGCGGCCCAAAAGCGACGAGACGGGCACGACCCCGGGGGCCTGAACCGTCAAACCGATGATCAGGGCCAGTGCGCTCATCTACGGTTCAGCGCCACCAGATAGACCTCCGACGACCCTTTCCGGCTGGCCGACGGCTTGACGTATTTCACCTCCTCGAACGTCTCGCGCAGCTGGGCCAGGACACCGCCCGCGTCGCCACCCTGGAAATTCTTGGTCACGAACGATCCGCCGGGCCTCAGTGTGCGGATGGCGAACTCGGCGGCGATCTCGATCAGGGCGATGATCTTCAGATGGTCGGTCTGGCGGTGGCCGACGGTGTTGTGGGCCATGTCGGACAGGACCAAATCGGGGCGTCCGCCCAGGGCCTCGATCAGCTGCTGGTCCACACCCGGGTGGGTGAAGTCGGCCTGAATCAGGGTCGCGCCGGGTATCGGCTCGATCATCAGCAGGTCCACCCCAACGACCGCCGCGGCCCCCCGATTGATCGCCACCTGGACCCAGCCGCCCGGCGCGGCCCCCAGATCGACCACGCGCGAGCCCGACTTCACCAGATTAAACCGGTCGTCGATCTCCATGAATTTGAACGCCGCCCGACTGCGCCAACCCTCGGCGCGCGCCTTCTCCGACCAGGGATCGGCCAGCTGGCGCTTGATCCACTGCACGCTGGACATGGACTTCTTGTCGGCGGTCTTGATCTGGGTGCCCATGCCGCGGCCGGCCGCGGTGCCACCGCTGGGCGGGCGCACCATGCGGCGGCGTTCGGGCGGCTTTTCGTCGTCGGTCATGCCTCTCCCATAGCGCCCATGGCCCTCAGCCGCTATGACCCCGCCACACCCAAGACACGGAGCGCCCGATGGCCGACCAGACCCTGACCCTCACCCTCGACACCGGCGATGTCGTGATCAAGCTGCGGCCCGACCTGGCCCCCGGCCATGTCGCCCGCATCACCGAACTGGCCTCGGAAGGCTTCTATGACGGCGTAGTGTTCCACCGCGTCATCGCCGGCTTCATGGCCCAGGGCGGCGACCCGACCGGCACCGGCACCTCGGGTTCCAAGAAGCCGAACCTGAAACAGGAATTCTCCAAGGAGCGCCACGCCCGAGGCGTCTGCTCCATGGCCCGCACCAGCGACCCCAACAGCGCCAACAGCCAGTTCTTCATCTGCCTGGACGACGCCAGCTTCCTGGACGGCCAGTACACCGTCTGGGGCGAAGTCATCGAGGGCATGGACCACGTCGACGCCCTGCCCAAGGGCGAGCCGCCCCGCAATCCCGGCAAGATCGTCAAGGCGACGGTGAACTGAAGCTCGCAGTGTGAACGCTCTCCCTCCCCGGCACGGGGAGGGGGGTCGGAGCGAAGCGGAGACCGGGTGGGAAGGGCGCGCAAAACTGGCGCTGTATCGTTTGGCCGCCCCCACCCGCTCGCTGCGCGAGCCCCCTCCCCTGAAGGGGAGGAAGAGTGCGGTGTCAGCCCGCCATGGCCAGTTCTGGCTCGCGGGTGACCGCGCGCCAGGCCTGGGGGTTGGCCAGCAGCTCGCGGACCAGGGCGTTGTTCAGGGCGTGGCCAGCCTTGTAGCCCTCGTAGCGACCCAGCAGGGGGGCACCGAGGACGTAGAGGTCGCCGATGGCGTCCAGCGCCTTGTGCCGCACGAACTCGCGCTCCATGCGCAGGCCGCCGGGGTTCAGAATCTCGTCGCCGTCGATGACGACCGCGTTCTCCAGGCTGCCGCCGCGGGCCAGGCCGGCCTGGCGCAGGGCCTCGACCTCATGGGCGAAGCCGAAGGTGCGCGCCGCCATTAGCTCGTCGCGGAAGGTCTGTTCATCGACGACCAGGTCGATCACCTGGTTACCGACCGCGGGCGAGGCGAAGTCGATCTCGAACCGCATCTCGTACTGGTCGCAGGGATACAGGGCCGCATGCTTGTCGCCGTCGGTGACGTGGACCGGCTCCAGGATCTCGATGAACCGGACCGGCAGGGCCTGACGGCGGAAGCCGGCGCGATCCAGCAGCTGGACGAACGGAAGGGCCGACCCGTCCAGAATCGGCAGTTCGGGCCCATCGACCTCGACCACGGCGTTGGAGATGCCCAGAGCACAGAAGGCGGCCATCAGATGCTCGATGGTCGACAGCCGAGTGCCGGCCGAATTCTCGATCATGGTGTTCAGGCGGGCATCGACCACGGCCTCGCCCGAGACCACGATCCGATTGTCGCGGTCGGTGATGTCGGTGCGCACGAAGACGATGCCGATGCCGGGCGCGGCCGGACGGATGGCCAAGCGCACGCGCTGGCCCGTATGCACGCCGACGCCGGCGCAGATGGCGGGCGCGACGATCGTCCGTTGGCGATGGTCGTGACGAAGCGGCAAATTCGAACTCTTCCGATGCGAAACGCCCCACGCCTCTGACGTGCGAAGTGGCGGTCCCTGTATCCTTAACGGGGGTTCGTCGAGCCCGAAATGAAAGTCGGGTTTCGGATTGTTTCTGGGGAGAGGTTCCAGGTTCCGGGGATTAGGTTCTAGGAGCGACGGCATCGCTTCCAGCGGCACGGCCCCGCATGACAAGGGGCGGAAACCTCTCGGCCCCGCCCCCTAATCCCTAAAACCGAAAACCTAGTTCCTAGTTGGCCAGCCGCCTGAGAAAGGACGGGATCTCCAGATCGTCTTCCGTCCCTTGGGCGGCCTCGGGTTCCGGAGCGGCCTGGGCCGAGCCCATCGGGCGCAGTTGCGTCTGCGGACGCTGGATCGGTTGCGGCGCATAGGCCTGGGCGCGGGGCTTCTTGCCGAACAGGCTCCAGCCCGACTTGCGATGGTCGCGATCGTCGTATTGGGGCTCATAGGCCGGCTCGGGCTGCGCCTCGGCGGCCGGGGCGCGGTCGAAATACAGGTCGCCCTGATCGACGGTCGGAGCCGGGGCGCGGCCACGGTCGGCCTCGAACTGTTCGACCCAGGGATCGACAATCGGATCCAGCTTGCGGTCCTCGGCAGCGTGGATCACCGGCTCGGGCGCGGGCTGGCGCGCGGCGGTCGCGGCCATGGCGGCCAGGCTGGGCGTGGCGATCGGCGGGGCGTCGAAGGTCGGCAGGACCGGGGCGGGCTCGGGCGTCCGGGCGACCTCGGCGCGGACGGGCTCGATGCGCGGAGCTTCCTGGCGAACCGGTTCGACGCGCGGCTCGGGCCGGTTGGCGAACGGGCCGGGCGACGGACGGCGGGTGTCGTGGAACGTCGTCATCGGCGTGGGGTCGATCTTCTGCAGCACCACCTCGTCCATGCCGGTCGCCACGACCGAGACGCGGATCTTGCCGTCCAGGGCCGGGTCGAAGGCTGCGCCGAAGATGATGTTGGCGTCGCCGTCCACCTCGGCCGAGATGGCGTTGGCGGCCTCGTCGACTTCCAGCAGGGTCATGTCCAGGCCGCCGGTGATGTTGACCAGCACGGCCTTGGCGCCCTTCAGGCTGGTCTCGTCCAGCAGGGGGTTGGCGATGGCGTTCTGGGCCGCCATCAGGGCGCGGTCGTCGCCCGAGGCCTCGCCGGTGCCCATCATCGCCTTGCCCATCTCGGACATGACGGCGCGGACGTCGGCGAAGTCCAGATTGATCAGGCCGGGCAGGATCATCAGGTCGGTGATCGATCGCACGCCCGAATGCAGCACCTGGTCGGCCATGCCGAAGGCGTCGGCGAAGGTGGTGCGCTCATTGGCGACGCGGAACAGGTTCTGGTTCGGAATGACGATCAGGGTGTCGACGTAGCGCTGCAGCTCGGCGATGCCCGCATCGGCCAGACGCATGCGGTGACGACCCTCGAAGGTGAACGGCTTGGTCACCACGCCGACGGTCAGGATGCCGCGGTCGCGCGCGCATTTGGCGATGATCGGCGCGGCCCCCGTGCCGGTGCCGCCGCCCATGCCGGCGGTGATGAAGATCATGTGCGCGCCTTCCAGGTGCGCGTGGATTTCGTCGGCGCTCTCCTCGGCGGCGTTCATGCCGACTTCGGGGTGGGCCCCGGCACCGAGGCCTTGCGTGATGGTCTCGCCCAGCTGGATGCGGCGGTCGGTCTTGGCGAAGGACAGGTGCTGGGCGTCGGTGTTGGCGACGACGAATTCGACGCCCTCCAGGCCGGCGTCGATCATGTTGTTGACGGCGTTGCCGCCGGCACCACCGACGCCGAACACGACGATGCGGGGCTTCAGTTCCGTGGCCTGTGGCTTGACGAGCGAGAGAGACATTCTAGTTCCGACCTTGTTCCGACCCTTGCCCTTCACCGACCGACACGAAATCCCCGCCGATTCGCATTGGTTATGAGCGCGTTAAGGAAAGCCCCAACGACGTTAAGGGAAGGTTACCGGATAGCCTGAGTCGAAGGCCGGATCAGCCGAAAGTTAAAGCGTGACCGCAGATTACGCATGGGACATTCGCATAATCACCAGACAGGTGCCCCCTTACGACCGGCCAGCCGAAACCTTGTACGCTGACCTTCGCACAGGCTTGATTTGCAGTCGGGGACGTATGCAACCCACCATGGTCTGCTCATTTTGGAGCAAGGGAGCATGTGATGAAAATCGAACTGTCGATAGTCACCCCCGCAAGCGTATTCCTCTTGGCGACATCTGCGGGTACTGCGACCGCGCCCACCGAATACGAGCTATGCTTGGCCGATTTCGGGTGCACTCAAGACCGGCAGGGCAACTGGAGTTGCCCAGGTGGAGGTGGGGCCTTCGAGGTCTGCGCCCTCTATCCCGATCCTGAGTTTCCATGAGATTGCCAGGCTGCCGTGGCAAAAGAAAAGGGGCGGTCCGATGGACCGCCCCTTTAGCAGTACTGCTCTGAACGGACCTTAGAAGGTCTTGGTGAAGCGCAGCGAGGCCCGGCGACCGCGCATGTCGTAACCGTTCAGCGCGGCGTTGCCGACGCGGAACAGACCGGGACCGGCCGCCGGCGGATTCTCATCCCACAGGTTCTGTATGCCGAGGGTGACCGAGAACGCGTCGTTGTCATATCGAATGGACGCCGAGTGGGTCGAATGGAACTCGGTGTAGAACTTGTAGAGGGTGCATCCGCGGCTATCGACCGCGCAGTTTGGATTCGTGATCCCCGCATTGACGTCATAGTAGCGGGTGTTCGGCAGGATCTGCGACCCGCCCTGTTCCTCGATGTCCGATCCACGGCCGATCATATCGACACGGTAGAAGTAGGTGAAGGCACCCGACCGGAGACTGGCCGAGACGTTGCCCGCATAGGACGGTCCACCGAAGTTGAAGGTGTCGCCGCGGAAGTCGGTGGTCGTTCCCAGGATGGTGACCGAGTCCTCGAGCTTGTAGTTGTGCTCGGTCTCCAGGGTCAGGGTGCCGAACGATAGAGGCTGAGTGTAGCGCATCTGAAGGTCGAAGCCGCGACCGGCCTGTTCCGAGACGTTGACATAGGCGTTGTCGACCGTGGCCAGCTTGCCGTCGTCGGAGCCGCCCGGATTGCGAACCCGCGTGAACAGGTCGCAGAACCCGGTCTCGCCGCGATAGCAGCGACGAATGATCTCGCCCGTACCCAGCTGGCTGACCGCATTCTCGACCTTGATGTCGTAATAGTCGAGCGCGACGCTCAACGGCGCGAAGCTGGGGGTCCAGACCAGGCCGACGCTGAGGTTTTCGGCCGTCTCGGCCTCGAGCAGATCGCGACCGCCGACGGTCGCGACGGCGACACTGGAGCCGCCGAGCGTCGTCGACGCCCCGTCGGCTATACAGCCGGCCAGAATTTCCGGATCGATGTTGCCGTTGTTGAGGTAATCGTAGCAGGGATCGGTCGTCTGCGGGGCGAACCCGATCTGGGCCCCCAGGAACTGCTCATAGAGAGCCGGGGCGCGGAACGAGGTGCCGAAGCTGGCCCGTGCCCGGTACTCGTCGGAGAAGGCCCAATTCAGGCCGACCTTGTAGGTTTCGCTGTTGCCATAGGACTCATAGTCCGACAGGCGGCCCGACAGGTTCAACGTGACGCGATCGGCCAGGAACATGTCGCGAAGCAGCGGAATCTCCGCCTCGGCGAAGGCTTCCAGGATCTCATCGGAGCCCGTCGTGCGACCGGCCGAGCTGAACAGGGCCATGTTGCGGTTGGCGGCCTGGAAGCCCGGCGTGTCGTCGATCTCTTCCTGACGGAACTGGAAGCCCAGGGCGACGCCCAGGTCGCCGGCCGGCAGGGTGAACAGGTCCGGCGTGGAGATGACACCCTCGACGTAGCGGTGCTCGTAGGTGGTGGTGCCTTCCTCCTCGAAGAACAGGAAGGCGCGCTCGGCCTCGTTGAAGTTGCCCGACAGAACCCGTTCCGAGGTCCAGGCGATGCCGCCCGGCAGATCCGCGCAGTTATAGTTCGAGAAATTGCCGCCGGGAATGTTCTGCTGGCAGGCCACGTTCGGGCTGTTCAGAGCCACGAAACGGTCCAGATAGATGCGTGGCCCAAAGTTGTAGGTCGCGTCATTGTACGAATACTGGCCGTACAGATCATAGTCCCAGGTCGAGCCGAACATGTCGAAGTCGCCGCGAATACCGACGACACCGCGGTAGTAGTCCACCTCCTGGAAGGTATCGGACTGATACGGGATCACATACTGAACCCGCTGGCCGAACGGGTTGTTCGGGTTGGAGGTCGGCAGGGCGTTGTCGACGCCGTTGACGATGTTGCGCTGGGCGAAGGTCGGAAAGATCTGCGCCGCGCCATTGGTCTCCGACTCACGACGGTTGAACAGGAACTCGCCATAGATTTCGGCGCGGTCGTTCAGCTGGTATCCGGCGTTGGCGATGGCCGAATAGCGCTCGGCGGGGCTGATGACGCTGCCGCCCTGCCAGATTTCGTTGTCCGACGGCTGGTAGAGATAGGTCAGCGGGAAACCCGGCCGACCCCAGCGGGCCCAGCCGGCGACCGGCGAGTTGTTGCCCTGGGCCACGGTAGGATAGACATAGCCCGGCATGGTGCGGACGATGCTCTGGCCCGAACCGAACAGGGTCACGTAGTTGGTGTTCAGGTTGTAGCATTTGAACTCGCCCGTGAACGGGTCGATGTAGTCCTTGCGCGTCAAGGGCGAATTCGGTTCGAACAGATAGTCCGCGGTACAGCTGGTGTAGTCGCGATCACGGCGCTCCAGCTCGAACGTCTTCTGATAGTCCAGACCGACGTTGGCATAGCCCCGCTCCCAGACCCGGCCGAAAGCGGCGTCGAGACGCATCTGCTCGCCGCCCTCCTCGAAGGGCTGGCTGTAGAAGGCGCTCATCTGACCGCCGTCCAGATCGGTGCGGGTGATCAGGTTGATGACGCCAGCGACGGCGTCCGAACCATAGATGGACGAGGCGCCGTCCTTTAGGATTTCAGTCCGTTCCAGGATCGAGCCGGGAACGACGCCCAGGTCGAAGGCCTGGACCTGGCCGCGTGTGCCGGCCGGGCCGGCGCGCTTGCCGTTCAGCAGGGTCAGGGTGCGCTGCGGGCCCAGGCCGCGCAGGGCGACCGACTGGGTGCCGGGGCCGCCCTCGGTCACGAAGCCCGACAGCTGGTCGTTCAGTTGGAACGAGCTGACGGCCAGGGTCGAGTTCAGCAGCACCTGGGCCGCGTCGGGAATGCCGCGCAGGTCGCTGTTCTCGGAGGTGATGATCTGGACCGGCGAGGTCGCCGTGAACTCGCTGGCGCGGATTCGCGTGCCGGTGACGATGATCTCTTCGACCTCGGTGACGTCGTCGTCGTCCTGGGGCGCGGTGGCCGGGCGATTCGGATTCTGCGCCGGCGCCGTCTGCGCCAGCGACGGCGTGGCGGCGATCAGAACGCCCGCCAGCATTGTGGTCCCAAAAAGAACGTTTCGCTTCAAATTCATGACGCAGATCACCCCAGCTAAGAACATGTCAGGCACCGCCCCCAAGGATTTGGGTGCCAGTTTGAGACGCCAAGGCCTAAACACCGTTCCCTCAAAGAGCAAGGCGACGGTCACAGTTTGGCCTCAGGTGAGGCAGGGATGTTACAAACAAGCCACAGAACCGTCGTTTGGCCGCGATGAGGCGGTGCCTACAGGTTCTCGCGGAGCCACCCGGCGGCCCGTGCCATGATGCCGCCCTGGTGCACGCGCGGCGCGTCGGCTGCGGTCAATTGCCGCGTCATCAGCTTTCGAGCGGAGACGGCCTCTCGCGGACCGTAGGCGGCGCGGAGAAGGACCCCCGCCGCCGAGCAGAAGGCCGGGCCCGAAGCGGCGTCGGCCAAATGGGGCGCACGCTGGGGCTTGCCCAGGCGGACCGGGCGGTCGAACACCCGCACGGCCAGTTCGCGCACCCCGTTCAGCTGACTGGCTCCGCCGGTCAGCACCAGACCCGCGCCGGGCTCCAGACCCACACCCGCATGGCGCAGGCGGTCGCGGAGCAGTTCCAGCGTTTCTTCCACCCGGGGTGCGATGACGGTCTTCAGCATGGCGCGCGGGACGATGACCGGACCGGCGGAAGGGTCCTCGCCGCGCGGCGGGGCCTCCAGCATCTCGCGGTCCTCGTTGGCGCTGGCCATGGCCGAGCCGTGCAGGGTCTTGAGCCGTTCGGCCCCGGCCTTGGACGTCGACAGGCCACGCGCGATGTCGGCGGTGACGTGGTCTCCGCCGACGTTCAGGGATTCGATGTGAAGCAAGGAGCGCCCGCCCCAGACGGCGGCGCTGGTCGAGCCGCCGCCCATGTCGATACAGACGCAGCCCAGGTCCATCTCGTCTTCCTCCAGCGCGGCCAGCGAGGCCACGACCGGGGCGGCGGCGACGCCCTGCAGGTCCAGATGGGCCAGTTCCAGGCAGTGGCTCAGCGAGGCGAAGGCGCTTTCGGCCATGGAGACGACCAGCAGGTCCAGCCCCAGCGAGCCGCCGCGCATCGAACGCGGGTCGTGGACCCCACGCGCCCCATCCACCGACCAGGCGATCGGCAGGACATGGATCGGGCGGCGGTTGGGCAGGCGGATCTGGGCCAGGGCCATGCCGATGGCGCGGGCCAGTTCGGCGTCGCCGATCGGCTGGGAGCCCAGCGAGACCCGGGCCTGGACGCGGTGGCTAGCCATCTGGCCGATGGCGGTGGTGACGACGACGCCCGAGACGGGGGCACCCGCCGTGCGTTCGGCGCGTTCGACGGCGTGGCCGATAGCCTGGGCCGCCTCGTCCATGTTGACGATGGCGCCGCCCTTGATGCCCTCGGACTGGACGTGGCTGGCGCCGGCGACGCGGACGGTGCGGTCGGCGTGACGCACGCCTTCGGGCTTCATGATGAAACAGGCGACCTTGGCGTGGCCCAGGTCCAGGGCAGCCACGACCGGCGCGCGCGGGTTGCCGCGTCCGGCGTCGTTGGCGGCTTGAGCGGTCTTGCGTCCGGCCATCGGCGGCTTGGTTCCCATGGTCTAGACGGCGCCTTCGGTCGGTGTGGGGTCGGGACGGTCGGAGGGCCGGACCGCGATGGCGTCGGGCGTGCGCAGGTCGACCCTGGCGAAGCCCAGGTCGAGCAGCCGCTCGCGTTGATCGAGGGCGTCGAGCTGGATCAGCGCGCCTTCCTGATTGGCGGCCGGAAGCTGGATCAGGCTGCCGTCGCGCAGCCGCAGATCCCAGCGCCGCTCGTCCACCCGCACCAGGGCATCGATCCGGCCCATCAGGCGCGGACGCTGGGCCAGCAGCGGCAGGATTTCGGACGCGGCCTGTTCGGCCCCCGTCCCGACGACCAGCGGCAGGCGCGGATACTGGCCGGGGTCGGCGCCCTCGATGACCTTGCCCGATCCGTCGATGACGAAGGCCCGGCCGCCGGTCTGCCAGACGGCCAGACGGTCGTGCTCGACCACCTCGACGATCAGGGTGTCGGGCAGCAGGCGCACCACGCGCACGTCCTTGACCCAACCGACCGACTGGACGCTGACCTTAAGCGCGGCGAGGTCCAGCGTCGTGATCGGCTGGCCGGCGGTGACGTTCAGGGCGCGGCGGATGGCGGGGGTGGCCTCGGCGGACGCCCCGGTGATGTGGACGCGGTTCAGCGTCAGGCCCAGGCCGGTCGCGACCTGGGCGACGCCGGTATTGATGGACACGCCGATCCGCTCGGCCCGCGCGCCGGTGGCCAGCACCACGCCCAGCACGGCGACGCCCGCCACCAGGGCGACGGCCACGGCGCGGGGCGACAGGTCCAGGCGGCCGATGGCGGCGACCTTGGCGGGGGTGGCGGGGGCGTTGCGGGAGGCGGGCTGGCGCCCTCCCCGCGTTTTGGGAGTCGCCGCACCGGACTTCTGTCGCCGACCGCCGCGAACTACCGCGGGCATGAGGCGTCCTCCACCATCCACCGGACCAGGTCTTTGTAATCCATCCCGACGAAGGCCGCCTGCTCGGGGGCGAGCGAGGTCGGCGTCATGCCGGGCTGGGTGTTGACCTCCAGAAGAACGAGATCGTCCTTAACATCGTCATAACGATAGTCCGATCGTGACACCCCCCGGCAGCCCAGGGCGGCATGCGCCAGCTCCGACAGACGCAGCGCCCGCTCGAACACGGCGGGCGGCAGATCGGCGGGCAGCTTGTGCACCGATCCGCCCGGCGCATATTTGGCCTCATAGTCATAGAAGCCCTTGACCGGGGTGATGTCGGTCACGGTCAGGGCGCGCGGCCCGCTGGCCTCACCCAGCACGGTGACGGCCAGTTCCTTGCCGGCGATGAAGGGCTCGACCATCACCTGTTCGCCATAGGTCCAGTCGTCCGCCCCGACCGCCGCGACGGGGGCTTCGCCCTCCAGCACGCGATAGACGCCGACGGACGACCCCTCGGCATTGGGCTTGACGATATACGGCGGCGCGATGACGTGGCCGGTCGCGACCGCCTGCCGGTCGAACAGCCCGCCGCCCGGCACCGGAACGCCCGCCGCCCTGAGCACCGCCTTGGACTTGTCCTTGTCCATGGTGATGGCCGAGGCCAGCAGGCCGGAATGGGTATAGGGGATCCGCAGCGTCTCCAGGATGCCCTGGACACAGCCGTCCTCGCCCCATTCGCCGTGCAGGGCGTTGAAGACGACATCGGGGTTCAGCGCGGCCAGCACCTGCGCCAGATCGCGCCCGGCGTCGATCCGGCTGACCCGGGCCACCTGGCCTTCCAGCGCGTCGGCGCACTGTTTGCCCGACGACAGCGAGACCTCGCGCTCGGACGACAGCCCGCCCATCAGGACGGCGACGTGCAGGTCGGAAAACGGGCGGGTCATGATCGGCTCCGGGCATCCTTAGGCCCCCGATCCGATTGCGGCCGGGGTGGTTAAGAAGCCTTAACCAGACGCGACCCGACGGCGGATAAATTTGGGAAAGGCGGAGTTGCCACGCCCTCACCCATCGATCCAGGGATTCAGGACATTGACGCCGAGCGGCTGGAAATCCCGGACATTGCGCGTCACCACCGTCAACCCGTGTACCGTTGCTGTCGCGGCGATCAGAGCGTCGACGACATAGTCCACCCGCCCGGTTTGGCGCAGGATATGAAGATTGCGACCCCAGACGTCCGCGACGACGGGATCCACGCCAATGATCCGGCCGGCATAGCGCCGCAACAGTCGATGGCTCAGCCAGAATTCCAGATCGATGCCGTGCTTGTTCACGCTTCGGTTCTGAATGCCCAAACGAAGCTCGGCGATGACGCCGACGCTCAGAAAGGTGTCGTCTTCGTCCACCGACCCGAACCAGGCGGTCACGCCTCGGTCTCCCGGTATCTTGGTGAAGTCGGAAATGGCGACGGTATCGAGCAGAAACCTCAATCTTCATCCCCGAACGGCGGCGTTCTGGCCCCGCCGGGCGCGCGCTCCAAAACCAGACCAGAGCCGCGAAGGGGCTCGAACAGGTCCAGCAGGCTGCCTCTGGGCTTCGCCTTGGCATTGTCACGAACCGACATGGCGTTCCAATCGTCGATGGAGACGACGACGACCTCATCCTTGCCATAGCGACTGACATGCTGAGGCTCCCCAGCCCTCGCACGCAGAACGACTTCGCTGAACCGCGCCTTGGCTTCAGCGACCGACCAGGTTTGCTTTACGGCGTCCGATGACATGATGGTCATCATAGTCAGAACACAGTCCAGACTCAAGCGGCAGGCCGTCCGATTCGCTTGATCTCCCAGTCCAGCTTAACCCCGGTCTTGGCCAGCACGTCGGCCCGCACCGCCTCGCCCAGGCCTTCGATGTCGGCCGCGGTGGCCTCGCCGGGATTGATCATGAAGTTGGAATGCAGGTCGCTGAACATCGCCCCGCCACCGGTGACGACGTGCAGCCTGCCCCGCCAGCCGGCCTCGTCGACCAGCTTCCAGGACGAATGGTTCGGTGGGTTCTTGAAGGTCGAGCCGCCGGTTTTCTCGCGGATCGGCTGGGTCTGTTCGCGGCGGCTGGTGATCTCGGCGATGCGGGCGGCGACGGCGTCCGTATCGTCCGGTGTCCCGCGATAGGTCGCCTCGAGCCAGAGGATGTCTTCATCGTAGCCTTTGTGGCGATAGGAATAACCGAAATCCTCGACCGAAAAGTCCCGCAATTCTCCGTCGCGGGTCACGCCCTTGGCCGACACCAGAACGTCCCTGGTTTCGGCCCCATAACATCCGGCATTCATGACCAGCGCCCCGCCGATCGTGCCGGGAATGCCGGCATAGAACTCCAGCCCCGCGATCCCGGCCCTGGCGCTGGCCTTGGCGACCATGGCGTCGAGCGCGCCCGCGCCCGCGGTGATCGTGTCGCCGTCCGCCGTCACCTGGGCCCACGCCCGCCCGGCCAAGCGGATCACCACCCCCTCGACCCCGCCGTCGCGCACGATGACGTTGGAGCCGACGCCCAGCACGGTGACGGGCACCGCCGGGTCCAGCGCCTTCAGGAAATCGGCCAGATCGTCGGCGTCGGCCGGGATGAACAGCGCGTCCGCCACCCCGCCGACCCGGAACCAGGTGTAAGGCCCGAGCGGCTCGTCACGCAGCAGCTTGCCGCGCACGGTGGGGAGATGATCACGCCAGCTCATTCTAACTCCGCTCATTCCGGGGACAGCGTCTCCAGTTGCCCCGGTAGCGCATAGGCCCATTGGGTGATGTCGCCGGCGCCCAGCAGCACCACGATGTCCCCCTCCCGCGCCTCCTGTCCGATGATGCCCGCCAAGGCCTCCACACCGTCCAGCGGGTTGGCCGATCGGTGGCCGAAACGGCGGATACCTTCGACCAGGGCGTGTTTGTCGATCCCCTCGATCGGCTCCTCCCCCGCCGGATAGACGTCGGCCACGATCACCGCGTCGGCGTCCGAGAAACAGGTCGAGAACTCCTCCATCAGGTCGCGCAGCCGGGTGTAGCGATGCGGCTGGACCACCGCGATGACGCGGCCCGACTCCTCGCCCTTCTGTGCCACCTGACGCGCAGCCTTCAGCACGGCGGCGATCTCGACCGGGTGATGGCCATAGTCGTCGATGATGCGGACGCCCCCCACCACCCCGATGGTGGTGAAACGCCGCCGGACCCCGCCGAACCCGGCCAGCCCGGCCCGGATCGCCTCGTCCGGTACGTCCAGCTCGCGCGCCACGGCGATGGCGGCCAGGGCATTGGAGACATTGTGCCAGCCCGCCATCGGCAGATACAGGCCGGCGATGCGGATCGGCTCGTCCAGCATCGCCAGGCCCGACTTCTGGATCACCACGTCGAAGCGGCACCCGTCCGGCCCCATGTCGCAGGCCTCGGCCCGCACCATGGCCTGGGGGTTCAAGCCGTAGGTGACCAGCCGCCGGTTGTCGATCGAGGCCACCAGCCGCTGCACCTCCGGATGATCCAGGCACACGGCGGCAAAGCCGTAGAATGGGATGTTCTCGACGAAATCCACGAACGCCTTCCGCACCCCCTCGAAGTCGCCATAGTGATCCAGGTGCTCCGGGTCGATGTTGGTGACGATGGCCACCGTCGATTTCAGGCGCAGGAAGCTGCCGTCCGACTCGTCCGCCTCGACCACGATCCAGTCGCCGTCGCCGACCTTGGCGTTGGTCCCATAGGCGTTGATAATCCCGCCGTTCACGACCGTCGGGTCCAGCCCCGCCGCGTCCAGCAGGGCCGCCACCATCGAGGTCGTCGTCGTCTTGCCGTGCGTGCCCCCCACCGCGATCGAGAACTGCAGCCGCATCAGCTCGGCCAGCATCTCGGCCCGCCGGACCAGGGGGATGCGGCGAGCCCGCCCGGCCACCATCTCGGGATTGGTGGGCTGGACGGCGGTGGAATAGACGATGGCCGAGACGTCCTCACCGACATGGGCCGCGTCATGGCCGATGAAGATTTTGGTGCCCAGCTGTTCCAGCCGTTCGGTATTGGCGCTGGCCTTGGCGTCCGAGCCATGCACCGCATAGCCGATCTTGAGCATGATCTCGGCGATCCCGCTCATCCCGATGCCGCCGATGCCGACGAAATGAACGGGGCCGAGGTCGAAGGGAACGGGGCGAAGGCGTGCGATCATCAAAGCCGCTTAGCAAGGCTCGCACAGGATTGCACCCGGCCCGAAGCCGGATTTCGCCTCGGCTTCAGCCGCGCAGGAAATCGGGCGTCAGATCGGCCCGCCGCCAGTAGTCCATCAGCCCCATGTCCTCGACCAGGGGCAGGAACCGGGGGTCCGCGCGCATCGGCACCGACATCGGCGCGAACAGCACCTGGGTCTTGCGCCGGCGCTGGTCGTTGACGGAGAGCGCACCGGGTCGCCAGCGCAACTCGGCGATGATCGGACCCCGCTCCAGATAATAGGCCCGCGCCACGTCGAACGCCCGATCGTCGGCCCCGAGGGCGAACAGATACGGCATGGCCATGATCGACTGGCTGGGCCCTCGGGCCAGACTGGCCATGATGGCATCGACGGCCCGGCCCCCATCCGCCGGCCGGCCGCTCAGCAGGGCCGTCAGAATGGAGCGGTTGGTGGCGAGATCCTGCGGCGGCATGTCCGGCCGACCGGCCGCGTCGTCGACGTGGACGAGGGCCCGCGAAGTCCGACCCGTGAACACCAGGTTGAACAGTTTCTGGAACCACAGCCCCGGATGCCGCGGCCACAGCTGGAGCCCGCGATCGGCGGTGCGGTCGGCCTCGGCCACCTTTCCGAGAATCCAATAGGCATAGGCCAGTCGGAACAGATGGTGCGCGCTCAGCGGCTCGCGGCGCGAAAAGTCCAACCGGGCCTCGGCGCTCTCGCGGGCCAGTCCCGTGCCCACATTGAAGAAAGCGAAGGCGTCTAGCGTCGGCAGATGATCTGGCGCCAGGGCCAGCACCGTCTGAAACCGCCGGCGCGCCTCGAACCAGTCGCCGTAATAGGGCACCAGCAACGCCAGGGCCGAATGGGCATCGGCCTGGCCGCGGTCCAGGGCGATGGCCCTGCGGGCCGCGTCCTGGACCGCCAGGGTCGCGGCGGCGGCCTGGTCGGGCGGGGCGTATTCCGCGGCAACGGTCCAGGCGAGCGCCAGCTTGCCCCAGGCCCGCGCGTTGTCCGGGTCCAGCGCCACCGCCTGTTTCAGCATCCCCACGCCCTGGGCCTGACTGTCCGGCAGGCCGTTCCGGGCGACCTGGTCGGCCTGGCTCAGGAAGGCCTCGACCTTGCTGTCACCGGACGCCGACACACCGCGCCACAGGAACGGCAGCCCGGTGGTCAGGGCCACCCCGCCGACCAGCATGGCGATACGCGTGCGGTCGATCCGTCCCGTCGCGGCCGGTGCGCCAAGCGGTTTCGCCGCGTCGTCGACCGGTTCCGCCTCGGCGGTTCTGAGGCGATATCCCGTCCGCGGAATGGTCTCCACCACCAGTCCATCGCCCGCCACCTGCTGGCCGACCCGGCGCAGTTCGCGGATCACGCGGTTCAGACTGTCCTCCCCGACATGGACGTCGCCCCAGCATCGGCTGAACAGCGTGTCCCGGCTGACCACCCGCCCCGCGCCTTCGGCCAAGGCGATCAACACCTGCATGACGCGCGGCTCGACCTGGGCCACGCCTTTCGGGCCGGAGATCGTTCGGATGCCCGGATTGACCTCGACGGACCCCAGCCTGAACTCGGGACACCGCGCCAGGGATTGCCCGGTCAAGGTTCCATCGACCGTTTGCAGCATGGTCAAGACCCTTGCGGATTGAGTCCCCTATTGTCTGCCTAAACCCGCACCCGGACAAGCCCGATCGCCTCGTCACGATGCGCCTGGGCCGAGCCGCCCCAGCGCAGCGGAATTCTCGCGCCGGATCGTCTCGGTTACGTCCCCTTAACCGCGATGATTCACCAATCGGGCTTCAGCTTAGCCGGGGCCGTAGCGTGACCGATCCGAAGACCGACATCATCCACCGCGGCGACTGCCTGGAGATCCTGCGGACCCTGCCCGACAAGTCCGTGGACATGGTTTTCGCGGACCCGCCCTATAATCTGCAACTGGGCGGCGACCTGCTGCGCCCCGACAACAGCCGCGTCGACGCGGTCGACGACGACTGGGACAAGTTCGACAGTTTCGCCGCCTATGACGCCTTCTGCCGCGACTGGCTGACCGAATGCCGCCGGGTGCTGAAGGACGAGGGCTCGATCTGGGTGATCGGCAGCTATCACAACATCTTCCGCCTGGGCTCGGCGATCCAGGACCTCGGCTACTGGGTGCTGAACGACATCATCTGGCGCAAGTCCAACCCGATGCCGAACTTCAAGGGCACGCGCTTCACCAATGCCCACGAGACCCTGATCTGGGCCGCGAAATCGCGGGACCAGAAGCGCTACACTTTCAACTACGACGCCCTGAAGGCCTTCAACGAGGACACGCAGATGCGGTCCGACTGGACCCTGGCCCTGTGCACCGGCGAGGAACGCATCAAGGGCGAGGACGGCAAGAAGGCCCATCCGACCCAGAAACCCGAAGGCCTGCTGCACCGGGTGATCATGGCCGCGACCAAGCCCGGCGACGTGATCCTGGACCCCTTCTTCGGCACCGGCACGACCGGCGCGGCGGCCAGGCGATTGGGGCGGCGGTTCATCGGCATCGAGCGCGATCCCGAATACGCCAAGGTGGCCGAGAAACGCATCAAGGCCGTCATCCCCGCCAAGCCCGAAGACCTGATCGTCATGGGCTCCAAGCGGGCCAAGGTGAAGGTGCCGTTCGGGGCCCTGGTCGAGGCGGGGCTGCTGGCCCCCGGCGACACCCTGTATTGTCCCAAGGGCAACCGCGAGGCCCGCGTCCGCGCCGACGGCTCGCTGGTGTCAGGCGAGTTCGTGGGTTCGATCCACAAGCTGGGCGCGCTGCTGGAGAACGCCCCGGCCTGTAACGGCTGGACCTACTGGCGCTTCAAGACCGACACCGGCCTGCGCTCGATCGACGCGCTCAGGGCCGAGGTCCGGGCGGGGATGCAATAAAACCCGCGCCTTACGCCGGAGTCATTTGACCGCCCCGGCACCACCCGTCACGGTCGCAGCCGCATGACAGGGGATCGATTCATGGTGGAAGGCGCGCTCGACATCCGGGCCCTGCGCAAGACATTCACGCGCCCGGCGGTGGACGGCATCGATCTCAGCGTCCGGGCGGGCGAGCTGTACGCCCTGCTGGGCCCGAACGGGGCCGGCAAGACCACGACCCTGCGCATGGTGGCAGGGCTGACCCAGCCGGATTCCGGCTCGATCCATGTGTTCGGCGTCGACGCCCTGGCCGATCCGGTGGCGGCCAAGCGGCTGATCGCCTGGCTGCCGGACGAGCCGATGCTCTACGACAAGCTGACGCCGATGGAATATCTGGAGTTCGTCGCCGGCCTGTGGGGCATCGAGGCCAGGGCGGCGCGCGCCAAAGCCCAGGAACTGCTGGAATGGCTGGCCCTGTGGGAGCATCGCGGAGAGCGCTGCGAGGGCTTCTCGCGCGGCATGAAACAGAAGGCGGCCCTGGCCGGCGCCCTGATCCACGAACCCCGGCTGCTGATGCTGGACGAACCCCTGACCGGACTGGACGCGGCCATGGCGCGTCAGGTCAAGGACCTGCTCCAGGCCCGGGTCGAGGCCGGGGCCACCGTCATCCTGACGACCCACATCCTAGACGTCGCCGAACGCATGTCCGACCGGATCGGCATCATCCAGCACGGCAAGCTCTTGGCCGAGGGCACGCTGGACGAACTGCGCACGCGTTCGGGCCGCGAGGGCAAGACGCTGGAGGACGTGTTCCTGGACCTCGTGGGGGCCGACCAGCCATGATGCGCTGGTTCCCGGCGGGCTCGGCGGCCTGGCTGCTGGCGCATGAGGTGCGGCTGGGCTGGCGCGGCATGAGCGGCCCCAATGCGGAGGGCAAGAAGACCTCGCCCTCGACGGGCCAGGCCTTCCTGATCGCCCTGGCCGTGTTCGGGGTCGGCGTCCTGGTGCTCGGCGGCATCGGCCTGGGCTTCGTCGTGTCGCGCTGGCCCCTGCCCCAGACACCGATGGTGGTGGCCATCGCCGCCGGTGCCACGGCCCTGCTGTTCACCCTGATGCTGTCCTCGGCCATCAATCTCAGCGTCCAGGCCCTGTACGACCGCCGCGACCTGGACCTGCTGCTGTCCTCACCCCTGGAACCGAGAACGGTGCTGACGGTCCGGGCGGTGTCGATCGCCGTACTGTCGGCCCTGATGTTCGTCGGCATCGCCACGCCCTTCGTCGTGACGGCCAGCGTGCTGGGCGCACCGGAATGGCTGGGGCTGTTCGTGGTGCTGATCGGCCTGGGCATGATCGCGACGGCCCTGGGCATCGTCCTGACCATGGCGCTGTTCGCCATGATCGGTCCGCGCGCGACCCGGACCGCCGGACAGATCATCGGCGGCGTGGTCGGGGCCCTGGTCTTCCTCGCCTCCCAGCTGTGGAACCTGACGCGAGGGACCGATGACGACGACTCCGCCGGCCCCCTGAACGCCACAGCCGTTCAGTTGGTGGAGTCCGGCTGGTTCCAGCCGGACGGACCCCTGGCCCTGCCGCTGCGCGCCGTCAGCGGCGACGCCCTGGCGATCCTGCTGTTCGCCGGGATCGCCGTGGCGGGCTTCCTGGCCGTTACCATCGGCCTGGCCCCCCGTTTCAGCGCCAATGTCACCGAGGCCGCCGGCACCAAGGCCAGCGTCCAGAAGGGAGCCGACCGCCCCTTCGCCGCCGGCCTGACCCGCGTGATGGTGCGCAAGGAACTGCGCCTGCTGGCCCGCGATCCCCAGCTGATCAGCCAGATCCTGCTGCGCCTGCTGTACCTCCTGCCGCTGGGGTTCGTCCTGTTCCGCGACGCCTCCAGCAACTTGGCCATCGCGCTCACCGGCGGCGCGGTGGTGATCATGACCGGCCAGCTGGCCTCCAGCTTCGCCTGGATCGCGGTCTCGGCCGAGGACAGTCCCGACCTGCTCCGGTCCGCCCCGATCGACCGGGCGGCGGCCGACCGGGCCAAGCTGATCGCCGCCCTGATCCCGACCCTGTCCCTGACCGCCCTGGTGCTGGCCGGCGTGGCGGTCCTGTCTCCCCTCGCGGCGCTGGTGGTGCTGGTCGGAGCCCTCTGCTCGGCCCTGTCCTCGGGCTGGATCCAGGTCTGGCAACAGAAGCCGGCGACGCGAAAGGCGTTCAACCAGAACAGGAAGGGCTCGATCCTGGTCGGCCTGGCCGAGTTCATCGTCCAGGCGTTCTGGGCCGGGGCCACGGGCATCGCCGTGACCGGCAGTCTGTGGGCCTTGGTCCCCGCCGCCGTGGCGGTCGGCATCACCCTGGCCCTGCGTCGTCCGAGCGAACGCCGCTACCCCCAGAATTCCGCAAGCTTGGCCGGGAACTGATTGATGTAACATGGAGTTTGAGCATCGGGCGCGGATTGTCAGGCCGCGCTGGAGCCAGTTTCATGAAGATCGCCCAAGTCACGCCCCTGTACGAAGCCGTGCCGCCCAAGCTGTATGGCGGGACCGAGCGGGTCGTCGCCCATCTGACCGATGCCCTGGTCGAACTGGGCCACGACGTGACGTTGTTCGCCAGCGCCGAGGCCCGGACCCGCGCCCGCCTGGTCCCCGTCCGCGACCAGGCCATCCGCCTGGATCCCGCCCCGCTCAAGTCCGACCTGGCCGCCCACCTGTCCATGCTGGGCGAGGTGATGGACCGGGCCGAGGACTTCGACATCATCCATTTCCACACCGACATGATCCATTTCCCGATGTTCCGGCGCTGCGCGGACAAGACGGTGACGACGCTGCACGGCCGTCTGGACATGAAGGACCTCGGCCCTGTCTACGAGCGATGGAGCGAGTTCGGCCTGGTCTCCATCTCCGACGACCAGCGCAAGCCCCTGGCCTATGCGAACTGGCGGGCGACCGTGCATCACGGCATGCCCGGCGACCTCTACAAGTTTTCATCGAAATCCGACGGCTATCTCGCCTTCCTGGGCCGCATCTCGCCCGAGAAACGCCCCGACCGCGCCATCGAGATCGCGCTCAAACTGGGCAAGCCGCTGAAGATGGCGGCCAAGGTCGATGCCGCCGACAAGATCTATTTCGAAACCAAGATCAAGCCGATGCTGGACCATCCGCTGATCGAATTCATCGGCGAGATCGGCGACCACCAGAAGTCGGAGTTCCTGGGCAAGGCCGAGGCCCTGCTGTTCCCGATCGACTGGCCCGAACCGTTCGGCCTGGTGATGATCGAAGCCATGGCCTGCGGTACCCCGGTCGTGGCCTTCCGCTGCGGTTCGACGCCCGAGATCATCGAGGACGGCGCGACCGGTTTCCTGATCGACACCCTGGACCAGGCCGGCGCCGCCGCCGGCCGCGCCCACCTTCTGGACCGCGACGCGATCCGCGCCCGGTTCGAGCTGCGCTTCTCGGCCACGGCCATGGCACGGCGCTATCTCGACGTTTACGGCGACATCCTGGCCCAGCGCCCGTTCGGCGCCCCGATGGGCGACGACGACGGCATCGTGCTGCCGTTCGAGGAACCGCGCAGCTTCGCCGCCATCGCCTGATCGCCCAGCCGAACTGAACCGAATGCGCGGGTGGCCATTTTCCCTTCGCATTCGGCGTTAAGGTCGTCCGCACATCCGGCAGCACAGGCGAACGACCCATGGACGACGGCTATTCGGTTCAGACCACGGCGGCGGACACCACCGAAAGCACCGGCCTGGAGCGGCTGCTGGCGCTGAAGGATGCCGACACCTTCCTGGTCGCCGACGGCTGGGGCGATCTGAAGGGCGGGGCCGACGGCCTGTTCGACCACGACACCCGTATCCTGTCGCGCCTGGTCATGACCGCCGGCGGCCAGCGCCCCTCGCGGCTGAGCTCCGGCGCCTCGCGCGACAACGTCTATTTCACCTGCCACACCACCAACCGCCCCCTGCCCCCGATGGGCGGCCGATCGGCCCCGGCCGGCGTGCTGCACATCGAGCGCCGCCGCTTCGTCTGGGACCGCCGCCTGTTCGAGCGGGTGCGGATGACCAACCACGGCATCGAGGAGGTACTGCTGCCCCTGGCCTTCGATTTCGGGGCCGATTTCGCCGACATCTTCCAGGTCCGAGGCACATTGCGCGAAAAGCGCGGCACCTCCGCCCCGCCGGAACTGGACGGTCGCCGCGTGCTGTTCCGCTATCTCGGCCTGGACGATGTCGAACGCACCAGCTGCCTGGCCTTCTCAGAGCCCCCAGCCCGTCTGACGTCCAACCGCGCCGAGTTCCTTTTCAGCCTGCCGACCGGCAAGCGGATCGACCTGTTCGTCGAATGCGGGCTCGGCGTCTGCGCCGCGCCGGACGCCGAACGCTGGCGCACCAACGCCGTGGCCGCGCGCCTGGCCATGCGCCGCCGCCGCCGCCGGGGCGCGTCCCTGCGCAGCCCCAACAGCCGCCTGTTCAACGCCTGGCTGGACCAGTCCCGCGCCGACATGGCCCTGCTGACCACCGACCTGCCGACCGGACCCTATCCCTATGCGGGCGTCCCCTGGTTCTCGACGCCGTTCGGCCGCGACGGCATCCTCAGCGCCTGGCAGATGCTGTGGCTGGACCCCTCTCTGGCCAAGGGCGTCCTGACCTATCTCGCCGCGCGCCAGGCGACCGAAACCTCGGCCTTCGACGACAGTCAGCCCGGCAAGATCATGCACGAGACCCGCGGCGGCGAGATGAGCGCCTTGGGCGAAGTCCCCTTCGGCCTGTACTACGGCGGCGTCGACACCACCTGCCTGTTCGTGGCCCTGGCCGGGGCCTATGCCCGCCGGACCGGCGATCTGGAACTGATCCGGCAACTGTGGCCCAACCTGATCGCGGCCACCCGCTGGATGACCGACCTCGGCGATTCAAACGGCGACGGCCTGATCGACTATCAGCGCGCCGCCGACACCGGCCTGTCTAACCAGGGCTGGAAGGATTCCGAGGACTCGATCTTCCACGCCGACGGCCGTTTCCCGAAAGGCCCGATCGCCCTGCTGGAAGTCCAGGGCTATGCCTTCCTGGCCTGGCAGGCCATGGCGGACCTGGCCGATCTGCTGGGCGAGGACGGCGCGACCACCTGGGCCGGCCAGGCCGAATGGGTCCGTTCGCTGGTCGAGGACCGCTTCTGGATGCCGGACGAAGGCTTCTACGCCATAGCCCTGGACGGTGACGGCCAGCCCTGCCGCGCGATCGGCTCGAACGCCGGCCATCTGCTGTTCTCGGGCCTGCCCTCCGCCGACCGCGCGCTGAAGGTCAGCCGCCGCCTGCTGTCCAGCGCCTTCACCACCGGCTGGGGCATCCGCACCCTGGCCAGGGGCCAGGCCCGGTTCAATCCGATGAGCTATCACAACGGCTCGGTCTGGCCGCACGACACGGCGCTGGGCGTCTGCGGCATGGCCCGCTACGGCGAGCGCGACGCCGCCGCCCTGGTCCTGCGCCAGCTCTATGCGGCCGCCAGCCATTTCCACATGCGCCTGCCCGAACTGTTCTGCGGCTTCGAACGCCAGTCGGGCGAGCCGCCGATCGCCTATCCCGTCGCCTGCCTGCCCCAGGCCTGGGCCGCCGGATCGGTGTTCCAGATGCTGCAGGCCTCGCTGGGCGTCTCCATCGACGCCTTGGAGCGCACCGTGTCGGTCCAATCGCCCACCCTGCCCAGCGGCATCGACCGCCTGACGATCGACCATCTCCAGGTCGGCGACGCCCGGATCGACCTGACCTTCCAGCGCGTGGGCGGTCAGGTCGTGGTGATCCCGGCCAACCGGGCCGGCGAGGTCCGCGTCGTCACGACCCGCTAGAACAGCAGCTTGACCGTCCCGACCACCCGCCCGTCGGCGATGGCGACATCGTCCACGTCGGTGTCATGGTACCGCGCGTCCAGCACCAGATTGTCGGTCAGGGCATAGGCCACACCCAGGTTCCAGGTCAGATAGTCGTTCGACACATCCAGCCACTGATGCCCCAGCGCCCCGGACACGGTCCATTTGTCGGCCGGTGTGAAGGCGGCATTGCCCTCGACATAGACCGCCTCGTCATCGACCCCGAAGAAGTCCGGCGAATAGAACACCACCGCCCCGAACGTCGCCGGGCCGATGGCGCGCGATGCGGCCGCTTTCATCTCGACATAGTCGTAGTCCGAGCCGTCGGCGTCATCGAAATAGATGTAGCTGACCACCCCGAAATCCAGCGCATAGCCGCCCGCCTCGGTCCGGTATCCGCCATAGAAATCGATCTCCGCATCCGTCTCGTCGCCGAAATCGACATTGGAGGCCCAGGCGCCGAAATAGAAACTGCCCGAGGTCAGGTCGATCCCGCCCGACAGGGCCGGATCCTCGCTGGTCTGGCTGAAGCCGCGGAACACATAGTCGCTGCTGGCCGCGACGTTGAAGGCCACCTCGGCATCCTGGGCCAGGACCGGGGATGCGGACGCGACCAAGGCCAGGGCGGCCAGACACACTGAGTACGCTCTCATGATGATCCCCTCGATGATGAAAGTGGACCGGGCGCCGTGGGAGGACGGCACCCGGCGGAGTCGTCAGACGTGGTCGAGCGCCTCGCCGTGCAGGTGGGTGTCCAGACCCTCGTCCTCCTGGGTGTCGGTGACGCGCAGCCCGGTCGTGTATTTGCAGATCAGCAGCACGACCAGGGTCGCCACGGCGCTGTACAGGATGGTCCAGGCCAGGCCGATCGCCTGGGCCGACAGGGTGGCCCCGTCCGACAGGCTGTTGATGGCCCCGGCCGCGAACACCCCGGTCAGCAGGGCCCCGACCAGACCCCCCGCGCCATGAATGCCGAAGGCGTCCAGGCTGTCGTCATACCGAAGCAGCTTCTTGATCCACACCGACGACGCATAACAGGCCGGGCCGGCGATCAGGCCGATGATCACCGCCCCCTTGGGATCAACGAACCCGGCGGCGGGCGTGATGGCCACTAGACCCGCGACCATGCCGGACAGCACGCCGATCAGGGACGGCTTCTTCTTCTCCATGACCTCGACCAGCTTCCACGTCAGGGACGCGGCGGCCGCGGCCAGCACGGTGTTGATCAACGCCACGGCCATCAGATTGTTGGCCGCCCCCGCCGATCCGGCGTTGAACCCGATCCAGCCGACCAGCAGCAGGCTGGCCCCGATCATGGTCAGGACCGGATTGTGGGCGATGATCGGCGTCTCGCCATAGCCCTTGCGGCTGCCCAGGAAGATCGCGCAGACCAGACCCGCGACGCCGGAGTTGACGTGCACCACTGCCCCCCCGGCGAAGTCCAGCACCCCCATGGAGCCCAGGAAGCCGCCACCCCAGACCCAGTGGGCGATCGGCGCATAGACCAGCAGCGACCACAGGGCCGTGAACAGCAGCAGCCCCGAATATTTCAGCCGCTCGGCGAAGGCCCCGGTGATCAGGGCCGGGGTGATGATGGCGAACGTCATCTGGAAGGCGATGAACAGGAATTCGGGAATGCCGGGCAGCAGGCTGTGCGCCGACTCCATCGTCACCCCATTCAGGAAGATCGAGTCGAACCCGCCGATGTAGCTGTGCAGGTCGCCGCCGTTTCCGAACGCGATCGAATAGCCCGCCACGAACCAGACCAGCGACACCACGGCGAAAACCCCGATCGACTGGGTCACCGTGGCGATGACGTTCTTGCGCCGGACCATGCCGCCGTAGAACAGCGCCAGCCCCGGCAGGGTCATCAGCAGCACCAGGGCGGTCGAGGTGCCCAGCCAGGCGGTGCCGGCGCTGTCCAGCTCCAGCGCTGCCTGATGCGGGAGGAGCAGCGGCGCGGCGGCTTCGGGCTCGGCCTCGGCCGTGGTCGTGGCGGCGGCACCGGCACCGGAACCCTCGACCGCCTGTGCGACGGCGGCGGGTGCGCTCACCGGCGCGCTGGCAAAGGCCCCGCCGCCAGCGAACAGCATGAGGGTGAGAAGACAGAGGGCCGCGACCCCCGGTAGGCGTTGCCTGAACTGCGACATGACGGGCTCCCTGTTAACGGTCTCGCACCTGCGAAGTGTTTACCGCATTGGCGAGAAGCGCAAGAGGGATGAACGTGTTCTGCGCAAATTTCGTGCGTACTTCTTACTTCATGTGATCCTCATTGCATGATCTAGACGTGATGCCGCTCGTTTCCGCATCAAAAAACCCTTCCGCCTTGCCTTGCAGCAACGCTTAACCCCAGTGCATCTGGACCCGATGCGCCGCCGCCCAGTGGATCGCGCGGATGGCATCGATGATCGCCGCGCCAGCCGCACGCGTGCCCAGGTCTCCGCCCAGGTCGGCCGTCGTCGCGCCCGCCGCCAGCACCGCCGCGACCGCCGCCTCGATGGACGACGCCTCGTCCTCCAGCCCCAGGCCGTGACGCAGCAGCATCGCCGCCGACAGGATCGCCCCGACCGGATTGGCCAGGTCCTGGCCCGCGATGTCCGGCGCCGAGCCGTGGATCGGCTCGAACAGCCCCGGCCCGCCGGCCCCCAGCGACGCCGACGGCAACAGGCCGATCGACCCGCCCAGCACGCTGATCTCGTCGGACAGGATGTCGCCGAACATGTTCTCCGTCAGGATGACGTCATAGTCGCGCGGCCTGCGGATCAGATGCATGGCCATCGAATCCACCAGGGCATGCTCCAGCTGCACCTGCGGGAACTCCTCGGCATGGATGCGGGTCACGACCTCGCGCCACAGCCGGCTGGTCTCCATGACATTGGCCTTGTCGACCGATGTGACCTTGCCGCGCCGTTGCAGGGCGATCTTGAACGCCGCCCGCGTGACCCGTTCGATCTCCTCGACCGAATAGACGCACAGGTCCGACGCCGTGGTGTCGGTCCGCGTCTTCTCCCCGAAATAAACCCCGCCCGTCAGTTCGCGGAACACGATCAGATCGACTCCCTCGACGATCTCCTTCTTCAACGGCGAGCGATGGGCCAGCACCGGCGATACCTGCAACGGCCTCAGGTTCGCGAACAGCCCCATCGCCTTGCGAGTATTCAGCAGCCCCTCCTCAGGCCGCCGCTTGCCGCCGTCCCACTTGGGCCCACCGACCGCCCCCAAAAGCACGCCGTGCGAGGCCAGACACGCCGCCGTCGTCTCCGGCGGCAGAGGATCGCCGGTCGCGTCGATCGCCGCCCCGCCGATCAGATGCTCGGCGAACTCGAAGTGATGGCCGTAGAAGTCGCCGATGGTCCGCAACACATCTTGGGCGGCCGTCGTCACCTCGGGCCCGACCCCGTCGCCGGGCAGCAGGACGATGTTGAAAGTCTTGGGACTGGGCATCAAACGGTTTCCGTTTCGCGGGCGTGTTCAAAAGCTTCGATGGCGGGCGTGTGTTTCTGGAGCCAGCCGAGCGTATCGCCTCCGTCCAGCAGGCATTGCCTCGCGAAGGTCTCGACCGTGAAGGCGACGGCCGGGGCGTTGGTGCGCCGTATGGTCTGGGCCTGGAGGTCGACTGTGATCGGTTGATCGGGATGGGCCACCAGATCGTCCCAGGCCGCCTGATCGACGATGACCGGCAGCAGACCGTTTTTCAGGGCGTTGGAGGTGAAAATGTCCGCGATCCCGGTCGAGACCACGGCGCGGAACCCGTAATCCAGAAGGGCCCAGGGCGCATGCTCCCGTGACGACCCGCAGGCGAAATTGCGCCCCGCCATCAGGATGCGGTGCTCGGCCGGATCGATGCGGTTCAGCACCGCCTCGGGGCGCGGCGTGCCGTCCGCCTCATAGCGCCAGTCGTAGAAGGCCCAGGCCCCCAGGCCCTCCCGGCTGGTGGTCGACAGGAAACGGCCGGGGATGATCTGATCGGTGTCGATGTTCGCCTGCGACAGGACCACGCCCCTGGAGGTCAGCACTTTGAACGGTTCAGGCATCCGCCGCCTCCTTCGCGAACACGCGCGGGTCGGTCAGCACGCCCATCACCGCCGTCGCCGCCGCCGTCGCCGGACTGGCTAGGATGGTGCGAGACCCCGGCCCCTGCCGCCCCTCGAAATTGCGGTTGGACGTCGACACGGCCAGCTGCCCCGGCGCGACCAAATCGCCGTTCATGGCCAGACACATCGAACAGCCGGGAAGGCGCCACTCCGCTCCTGCCGCCACGAACACCCGGTCCAGCCCCTCGGCCTCGGCATCCCGCCGCACCGCCTCGGACCCCGGTACCACCAGCATCCGCAGCCCCGGCTTGACCTTGCGGCCTCTCAGGATGTCGGCGGCGGCCCGCAGATCCGGCAACCGCCCGTTCGTACAGCTGCCGATGAAGACCACATCGACCGCATGGCCGGTCGTCGCCTCGCCCGCCGTGAACCCCATATAGGCCAGCGCCTTCTCGCCGGACGCATCGGTCGGCACCGGCACCGCCTCCCCGATCGCCGACCCCGCGTCCGGCGTCGTCCCCCAGGTCGCCATGGGCCGGATGGCCGAGCCGTCGATCTGGACCTCGGCATCGAACACCGCGCCGGGGTCCGAGCGCAGGCTCAACCAGTCGACGGCCGCCCTGGCGAAGGCGTCACCCTTCGGCACATGCGCCCGGCCCTGAAGCCAGGCCACCGTCGTGGCGTCCGGCGCGATCATCCCGGCCCGCGCCCCCGCCTCGATCGACATGTTGCAGAGGGTCATCCGCCCTTCCATGTCCAGCGACCGGATCACCGCCCCGGCGTATTCGATCACGAAGCCGGTCCCCCCACCGAACCCCAGACGCGCGATGACGGTCAACGCCACGTCCTTGGCCGAGACGCCGGGTTGCAACACGCCGTCAACCATGACCCGCATGGTCTTCGCGATCCGCTGCAACAGGCATTGCGTCGCCAGAACATGGCCGACCTCCGACGTGCCGATGCCGAACGCCAGCGCCCCGAATGCCCCATGCGTCGCCGTATGGCTGTCGCCGCACACGACGGTCATGCCCGGTTGGGTCAGGCCCAGTTCCGGCCCCATGACATGGACGACCCCGCGATGCGCGCTGTCCCACCCGGCCAGCGACACCCTATGCCGCGCGCAGTTGGCTTCCAGCGTCTCGACCTGTGCCCGCGAGGCCGGGGTGGCATAGGGCCGCTCGCCATTCACCGCCGGAAGCGTCGGCGTGGAATGGTCCAGGGTCGCGAAGGTCCGATCCGGCCGCCGCACAGTCAGGCCGCGTGCCTCGATCTCGGCGAACGCCTGGGGGCTTGTGACCTCATGGACCAGATGCAGGTCCACATACATGACGCCGGGCGTGTCGGCGGTCTCGGCGACCACGACATGCCGAGACCAGACCTTGTCATACAGGGTGCGGGGCCCTCTTCCTTCTCCCCTTGAGGGAGAAGGTGGCTCGCGAAGCGAGACGGATGAGGGGTATGCCGGATCAGGATCGGGTCTCGCTTCAGACGCCGCGCTCGCGGAACCAGCCCCCTCATCCGTCGCGCTCCGCGCGCCACCTTCTCCCCCGAGGGGAGAAGGAAAATCGTCATGCCGCTGCATGCCGACGCTCCCTCGGTTGCGTCGCCACACAGATCGCCGTCAGTTCCGCGTCGTCGATCTCGCCGATCTGGTCCGCTCGCGCCTTGAACGCGGCGAAGGCCTCCGTCAGATGCAGCCCGACCAGCGGATGGCCCAGCACCTCGGCCCGTTTCGCCACCGCATGCCGCCCCGAATGTTTCCCCAGCACGAAGAAACTGCCCTCGAACCCGACGTCCTGCGGCCGCATGATCTCGTAGGTCCGGGCATCGTTGAACATGCCGTGCTGATGGATGCCCGCCTCATGGGCGAAGGCGTTGATGCCGACGATGGCCTTGTTCCGCACCACCGGCGAATGGGTGATCTCGCTCAGTAGCCGGCTGGTCGAGACCAGTTTCGTCGCATCGACCCCGGTGGTCACCCCGAACCGCTCGGCGCGCACCCGCAGCGCCATCACCACCTCTTCCAGGGAGGCGTTGCCGGCCCGTTCGCCGATGCCGTTGATGGTCGATTCCACCTGCCGCGCCCCCGCCGCCACCGCCGACAGGGTGTTGGCCACCGCCAGGCCCAGGTCGTTGTGGCAATGGGTCGAGAACACCACGTCCGGGAACCTCGGCCGGATGCGCTCGATCAGGAACCGGTAAAGCGCCCCGATCTCGTCCGGGGTCGAATAGCCGACGGTGTCGGGCACGTTCAGCGTCGTCGCCCCCGCCTGGGCCACCGCCTCCAGCACCTCGGCCAGGAACTCCGGCTCGGTGCGGATCGCGTCCTCGGCGGAGAATTCGATGTCGTCGAAATACTGGCCCGCATATTCGACCGAGCGGATAGCGGCGGCCATCACCTGGTCCGCCGTCATCTTCAGCTTGGCCGCCCGGTGGATCGGACTGGTGCCCAGGAAGATGTGCAGCCGCCGCCTCGGCGTCCCCCTCAAGGCGCGCCAGGCCGCGTCGATGTCGTCCTCGCCGGATCGGGACAGGGAGCAGAATCTTGGCCCAAAGTCGTTCTCCGCGATCTCGCCGACGACCTGGCGGATGCACTCCTCGTCGCCCGGAGAGGCTGCGGCGAAGCCGGCCTCCATCACATCGACGCCCAGGTCCTTCAGCGCCCGGCCCATCCGGACCTTGTCGGCCGGCGACATGGAGAACCCCGGCGCCTGTTCGCCGTCGCGCATGGTGGTGTCGAACACCACTACCCTGTTGGGATCAGGTTGGGTCGGATCGGCTACGCCCGATACGGAAGGATCCTGGGTCATGCCGCCGCCTCGGTCTGGAAGGACGCGACCGCGAAGGTCACCCGCGTGGCCCCGCACAGCTTGTCTATCTGGCGGCCCAGGTTCTCGGTGCAGCGTGCGGCGTCGCGGCCGCGCACCTTCATCGACACCCGGCGCATCGCCCCCTCGTCCGACAGGCTCAGCCCGTCGATGTGGAAGCCCCGGCGCTCGACGAGCCCGATCAGCCGTTGCAGCGAGCCGTCGGCCCGGTCGATCTGGATCTGGAGGGTGTCGGTCATCACATTTCGCTTTCAAAATTCATCGTGCCGTGCATCATTTCGGCGTTGGACTTGCCCGGCGGCACCAGCGGCCAGACGTTCTCTTTCGGATCGATCAGGACGTGCGCGAGGCAGGGCCCGGGCGCGTCCAGCAGCCGCCGGATGCCGTCCGAGACCTCCTCGCGCCGCGTAATTCGGAAGGCCTCGACGCCGAAGGCCTCGGCCACCGCGACGAAGTCGGGATTGTCCGACAGATCGACCTCGGAATAGTTCTGGTCGAAGAACAGCTCCTGCCACTGGCGCACCAGACCCAGGCTGGAGTTGTCCAGCAGCACGATCTTCAGCGCGATGCCGTAGCGGCGCAGCGTCGCCAGCTCCTGGATGTTCATCATGAAACTGCCGTCGCCGGACACGGTGACGACCTGGGCCTCGGGCCGGGCCAGCTTGGCCCCCATCCCGGCGGGCAGGCCGTAGCCCATGGCCCCCAGGCCGCCCGAGGTCAGATGCGCCTCCGGGGCCGAGAAGGCGCAATGCTGGGCCACCCACATCTGATGCTGGCCGACGTCGCAGGCGGCGACGAACCCGTCCCCCGCGACCCGCGACAGCGCGTTCAGCAGAGCCGGCGCATAGACCCCCTCGCCCGGCGCGTCATAGCGGAAGGCGTGGCGGCGCGCGTTCGACGCGCAGCGGATCACCCACGGATCGATGGCCAGGGGTGCCTTCTCCATCCGCGCGCTCAACGCCTCGATCCCGGTCTTCAGATCGCCCACCACGGCGACATGGGCGGTCCTCAGCTTGCCGATCTCGGCCGGATCGATGTCGAAGTGCACGACCTTCGCATGGGGCGCGAACTCGGCCAGTTTCCCGGTCGCCCGGTCGTCGAACCGCGCCCCGAAGACGATCAGCAGATCGGCCGCCTGCACCGCCTCATTGGCCGCGCGTGTGCCGTGCATCCCCAGCATGCCCAGGAACCCCGGCGCGTCGGTCGCGATCGACCCCAGCCCGTTCAGCGTCGACAGGGCCGGGATGCCGGTCCCCTCGGCGAAGGCGCGCAACGCCCCGACCGCGCCCGCGATCTTGACCCCGCCGCCGACATAGATCAGCGGCCGTTCAGCGGCCCGGATCATCGCCTCCGCCTGGGCTATGGCGGCATGGTCCAGCGGCGTGGTTTCGTTCGGATAGTGGAAGCCGTAGTCCTCGCCGGTCATCCCGACCTGCACGTCCTTGGGCAGATCGACCAGCACCGGCCCGGGCCGCCCCGAGCGCGCGACATGGAACGCCTCCTCGATCACGGCGGGGACGTCGGCCGGATCGCGCACGATCCAGGAATGTTTCACGATCGGCAGGGTGACGCCCAGGATGTCGATCTCCTGAAACGCATCGGTCCCCATCACCGCCGTGGAGACATTGCCGGTGATGCACACCATCGGCACCGAATCCATCATGGCGTTAGCGATGCCGGTGACCAGATTGGTCGCCCCCGGCCCTGACGTGGCCATGCAGACCCCGACCTTGCCCGTCACCCGCGCATAGGCGTCCGCCGCGAAGGCCGCGCCCTGTTCGTGACGCACCAGGATATGTTTCAGCGACGACCCGGTCAGGGCGTCATAGACCGGCATGATCGCCCCGCCCGGATAGCCGAACACGACCTCGACCCCCAGCCGCTCCAGGGTCGAGACGAGCAGCCGCGCGCCGCTTTTCGGCACGGTCTGCGGAACTTCCTTGAAGGCCGTGGCGGCGGTCATGACGGTCACGGAATGCTTTCGGATCAGGCCGCTTCGGCCGTTTTGGGCGCGTGCAGCCAGGCCATCCGCTCGCGCAGACCCGCCCCGACGACCTCGATCGGATGATCCCCGTCCGCCTTGACCAAGGCGTCGTATGCCCCCTTGCCGGCCTCGTTCTCGGCGATCCATTCGCGGGCGAACTGGCCGGACTGGATCTCGGCCAGCACCTCCTTCATCCGCGCCCGGGTCTCGCTGTTGATCACGCGAGGCCCGCTGACGACCGAGCCCCATTTCGCCGTCTCGGAGATGAATTCGTTCATCTTGGTGACGCCGCCCTCGTAGAACAGGTCCACGATCAGCTTCAGCTCGTGCATGCATTCGAAATAGGCGATCTCGGGCTGGTACCCGGCCTCGACCAGGGTGGTGAACCCGCCCATGACCAGTTCCTTGGCCCCGCCGCACAGCACCGCCTGTTCGCCGAACAGATCGGTCTCGGTCTCCTCCTTGAAGCTGGTTTCCAGCAGCCCGCCGGTCGCCCCGCCGATGCCCTTGGCATAGCCCATGGCCCGGTCGCGAGCCTTGCCGGACTTGTCCTGTTCCACCGCGAATAGCGCCGGGACACCCCGCCCCCGCGCATACTCCCGCCGCACCAGATCGCCCGGCCCCTTGGGCGCGACCAGGATCACGTCCATGTCGGCGCGCGGCTGGACCCGCCCGTACAGGATCGAGAACCCGTGGGCGAACAGGATGGCCGAACCCTTTTTGGCGTTCGGCTCGATCACGTCCCTGTAGATCTGCGCCTGGGCCATGTCGGGCGTCAGTATGGCGATGATGTCCGCCCCCCTGACCGCCTCGGCGGGTTCGGCGGTCGGGACGCCGTCGGCCTTGGCGTTCTTCCAGCCCTTGCCGCCCTCCCGGACCCCGACGATCACGTCGTGGCCGCTGTCCTTCAGGTTCTGGGCATGGGCCCGGCCCTGGCTCCCATAGCCGATCACCGCGATACGCTGGCCGGCGATGACGCCGGGGCGGATGTCGTCGTTGGTGTAGATGTCCATGGCTCAGGCTTCCTGGGTTTGACGCTGGTCGACCCGCGTCTGGGCGGGCGGCGTATTGGGAATGGTGACGGCCCCCTGCGCGGCCGAAGCGACGCTGGCGCGGTATTTGGCGAAGACGCCGGTGGCCGGGCTCGGCGGCGGCGCGACGTGATCATCGCGACGCGCGGCCAGGTCGGCATCCACGTCGATGCGGCGGCTGGCGACATCGATGGTGATCCGGTCACCGTCGCGGACCAGGGCGATCGGCCCGCCGACCGCCGCTTCAGGCGACACATGCCCGGCGACGAAGCCATAGCTGGCCCCCGAGAACCGGCCGTCGGTTATCAGGGCGACGTTGTTGATGCCCCGGCCCTTCAGCGCCGCCGTGACCTGCAGCATCTCGCGCATGCCCGGGCCGCCCCTGGGTCCTTCGTAGCGGATGACGATCACGTCTCCTTCGCCGACCGACCCGTCCTGGACGGCGTGGAAGGCGTCTTCCTCCGAGTCGAACACACAGGCCGGGCCCTCGAACCGGTCGACCTTGTGGCCGGTCAGTTTAAGCACCGCCCCGTCCGGCGCGACTTCGCCATAGATGACGACATAGGACCCGCGCGGGCTGAACGGCGCGGCGATGGGGCTGACGACCTGCTGATGCGGCGTCTCCTCGGCCTCGGCGGCCTCGGCGAACAGGCTGCGGCCCGAGACAGTCGGCGCATTGGCGATCTTGCCCGCCTGGGCCAGGCGCTGGGTGACCAGCCGCGTCCCGCCCGCCGCGTACAGGTGCGACGCCAGGAACCGCCCGCCCGGTTTCAGGTCGCAGATCACCGGCGTGGTCTCGCAGGCCGTGTTGCAATCCTCGACGCCGAATTCGATTCCGGCCTCGGCGGCGATGGCGGTCAGGTGCAGCACCGCATTGGTCGACCCGCCCGAGGCCGAGACGGCGGCGGCGGCGTTCTGCAGCGACCGGCGGGTGATGTATTTGCGGGCATTGTCCCCCGCGAACACCCGTTCGACCACCAGCCGCCCGCAGCGTTCGCCCTCCGAGGCCTTGGCCGGATCGACGGCGGGCACGTCATTGGCCCCCATCGGCGACAGCCCCATGACCGACAGGGCCATGGCCATGGTGTTGGCCGTGAACTGGCCCCCGCACGCGCCCGCGCCGGGACAGGCGGCGGCCTCGACCATTTTCAGCTGGTCGTCGTCGATCGTGCCCGCGCCGTGCGCGCCGATGGCCTCGAACACGTCCTGGATCGAGATCTCAGCCGCCCCGATCCGGCCCGGCAGGATCGTGCCGCCGTAATAGACCAGGCCGGGGATATCCATCCGCGCCAGGGCCATGGCCGCCGCCGGGATGGTCTTGTCGCAACCGACGATGCAGATGACGCCGTCCAGCTGATGGCCCTGCACCGCCAGTTCGATCGAATCGGCCACGACCTCGCGGGAGATCAGCGACGCCTTCATCCCCGGCGTGCCCATGGAGATGCCGTCGGTGACGACGATGGTGTTGAAGTCGACCGGGAACCCGCCCGCCGCCGCGATCCCTGCCCGCACGTCCCTGGCCAGCCGGTCCAGATGCATGTTGCACGGCGTCACCGACGACCAGGTGTTGACCACCGCGATCATCGGCTTGTCGAAATCGGCGTCCTGCATCCCGGCCGCGCGCAGATAGCTGCGGGCCGCCGCACGGTGGGCTCCGGCGGTCACGATGGCGCTACGTCGCGGGCCCGGTTTTCGGGCCGAAGGCGCGGTATCCTTGGAGGTAGAATATTGCATCATGGAGAAAGCCGTTCGAAGGAGAGATCGAACCGCGCGCAACAAAAAACCCGCTTCCTTTCGGGAGCGGGTGTCTGCGGGCGGTCCTGATTTTGCTGGGCTTCAGGTCGCGAGCATCCACACCGCTCCGGGGAGCAGGCCGAGAATTACGCTGAGAATAAGGGTTGTCAGGGCCGAAGGCAGGGTGACGGCGCGCGAGATCACGACGGCGCGCACGGCGCTGTTGCGATCAATGCTGTTGCGGCTGTGGGTCACGACCCGGCTCCTGTTGCTGACGTCATTAAGCCAGACGTCGCTGCTCCGCGCAAGCTATATCGCAAGATTATTCCAATATCGCGCCGATTAACTACCGCCCGCGCACGATCTCAGTCCTCGCCGTCCACGATCGCCTGGAGCATGACGGCCAGACGCCGGCACATCTCCTCGCACTCCTCGGGCGTAAAATCGAAGCCGCCGGTTATGTCGCGACTGACCGACAGCCCCATCAATATCCCGGTCAGGATCCGCGTCCGCACCCGCGCATGCTCGCCGCCCAGCCATTCCGTCAGCGGGTCGTGGAAATTGTCGCAGGTCTTCTGCAACACCTCGGACGCCTTGGGCGAGGACGCCGATCGCAGCATGATCAGCAGCCAGTCGAGCTTCTCTTCCTTCTGGGGACCGTAAACCAGTTCATGCGCGATCCGCCGTCCGAACTCGGCCCGGTCGCCCTCCATCAACTGCGATCCCTCGCCGCAATCGTCGAGTACGGCCAGGAACAAATCCTCCTTGGACCCGAAATACCGCGAGATCAGCGCCGGATCGACGCCGACATCGCCCGCCACGTCGCGCAGCCCAACCTGTTCATAGGGTTCGGCGGAGAATCGGCGGTTGGCCGCCTCCAGAATGGCGTTGCGTGTCGCCGCGGCATTGCGCGGACGGCAGGTCGTATCGGCAACCAATGATGTGTCTCCTGATAGCCCCACAGTCTTTATGGCTAAGTCATCGCCTGTTGACAACCGCCATCGCGTGCACGATTAAGTCATCAAGCGTTGACCGCCCGGCTCCTCCCCCTTGCCGGCAGGCCGCGCCGACAGGGACTTCGCCCTCACAGGGAGATTGCGCAGATGCGCAGGCTGAAAATCGTCGCCGTGTCCGTCCTCGCGACGGGCGCGCTCTACGGCTGTTCGCAAGGCGCCGAGGCGCAAGGCCCCCCGCCCGCTCCGGCGGTCACCGTCGCCGTGCCCCTGGCCGAGCGGATCGTCGATCAGGACGAATTCACCGGCCGGTTCGAGGCCACCCAGACAGCCGAGGTCCGCGCCCGCGTCGGCGGCTATATCCAGTCGGTTCATTTCCGTGACGGCCAGTACGTCCGCCGCGGTCAGCTGCTGTTCACCCTGGATCCCCGCCCGGCCCAAGCCCAGGTCGCCTCGGCCCGCGCGGCCCTGAGCCAGGCCCAGGCCCAGCTCAGCCTGGCCCGCACCAACCTGAGCCGCTCGGAGGGCCTGCTGGCCTCCCAGGCCGTCTCGCAGTCCGAAGTCGACACCAACTCGGGCGCCGTCGAAACCGCCCAGGCCCAGGTCGCCTCGGCCCAGGCCGCGCTCCGCGCCGCCAATCTGGAACTGGAGTTCACCCGCGTCACCGCCCCCCTGTCGGGCACGGTATCGGAACGGCGCGTCGACGCCGGCAACCTGGTCGCGGGCGGTTCGTCTGCCGGTGACGTCCTGACCACCATCGTGTCCTCCTCGCCGATCCATTTCGTCTTCGAGGGCTCGGAATCCGTCCTGCTGAAATACCAGCGCCAGCAGCGCGCGGGCGGCGCCGCCCCGGTCCAGATCCGCCTTCAGGACGAGACCGGCTTTACCCGCTCGGGGTCGCTGGACTTCACAGACAACGCCATCGACGCGGCCTCGGGCACCATCCGCCTGCGCGCCGTCGTGCCCAATGCCGACGGCTTCCTGAAGCCCGGGATGTTCGGCCAGGCCCGCGTCGGCGGTGCCGCCCCCTACAACGCCCTGCTGGTCCCCGACGCCGCCGTCGGCACCGACCAGGCCCGCCGCGTCGTCCAGGTCGTCGCCGCCGACGGCTCGGTCACGCCCAAGGCCGTGCAGCTCGGCCCCCTGGTCGACGGCCTGCGCGTGATCCGTTCGGGCCTGGCCCCGACCGACCGCGTCATCATCTCGGGAGCCCAGCGCGCCATGCCCGGCGTCAAGGTCGAGCCGACCCAGGGCCGCATCACCCGCCAGCCGCGCCAGGACCAGGTGCCCATTACGGTCGCACCCCCCGCCGCGACCGCCATCTCGGCCAACGCCCTGTCGGCGTCGACCACCTCGGGCGATTGATCCCATGAACATCTCGCGCTTCTTCATCGACCGGCCGATCTTCGCGGCCGTGATCGCGGTGTTCATCACCCTGGTCGGCATCTTCGCATATCCGCTGCTGCCCCTGTCGCAGTATCCGGAGATCGCGCCCCCCACGATCACCATCAACACCGCCTATTCCGGCGCCTCGGCCGAGACCCTGGCCGAGACCGTCGCCGCTCCGATCGAACAGGAGGTCAACGGCGTGGAGGGCATGCTGTACCTGTCCTCCTCCTCGACCTCGGACGGCGCGGTCTCGATCACCGTCACCTTCCAGCCCGGCACCGACCTGGACGCTGCCCAGGTGCTGGTCCAGAACCGCGTCGCCCTGGCCGAGCCCCGCCTGCCCGAAGCGGTGCGACAGATCGGCGTGACCGTGAACAAGCAGGAATCCGGCTTCCTGATGATCCTGGGCCTGACCTCGCCCGACGGCAGCCTGGATAACGACTACGTCGGCAACTACGCCAACACCCAGCTGCGCGACCGCCTGCTGCGCATCGAGGGCGTCGGCACCGTCCAGATCTTCGGCGGTGGCAACTATTCGATGCGCGTCTGGATCGACCCGGCCAAGGCCGCCGCGCGTGGCCTGAACGCCTCGGAGATCACCGCCGCGATCGGCGGCCAGAACGTCCAGGCCGCCGCCGGCTCCATCGGCCAGCCACCCTTCGCCACCAATGCCTCGGCCTTCCAGCAGCCGATCCAGGTCGAAGGCCGCCTGGAAACGCCCGAACAGTTCGCCGAAATCGTCATCAAGACCGACGCCGAGGGCCGCGTCACCCGCATCCGCGACGTCGCCCGCGTCGAGCTGGGGGCCCAGGATTACGGCATCCGCGGCTATTTCGACGGCGAACGCGGCGTCGGCATCGCGGTCGTCCAGCAACCCGGCGCCAACGCGCTCGGCACCGCTGAACGGGTGCTGGACGAGGTCGACCTGGTCCGGGCCGAAATGCCCCCGGGCATGAACATCTCGGTTCCCTATAACCCCACCGAATTCGTCGCCGCCTCGGTGGAATCCGTCCAGCACACCCTGGTCGAGGCCATCATCCTCGTCGTCCTCGTCGTCCTGGTCTTCCTGCAGTCCTGGCGCGCCGCCATCATCCCGATCGTCGCCATCCCGATCGCCCTGGTCGCCACCTTCGCGGTCCAGCTGGCACTGGGCTATTCGATCAACTCCCTGTCATTGCTCGCGCTCGTTCTGGCCGTCGGCATCGTGGTCGACGACGCTATCGTCGTGGTCGAGAACGTCGAACGCTATGTCCGCGAGGGCATGACGCCCAAGGAAGCCGCCTACCGATCCATGCAGGAGGTCTCCGGCGCCTTGGTCGCGATCGGCCTGGTGCTGGTGGCGGTATTCATCCCGACCATGTTCGTGCCGGGCATCCCGGGCATCTTCTATCGCCAGTTCGCCGTCACCATCGCCGCGGCCACGGTGGTCTCCACCTTCGTGTCCCTGACCCTGTCGCCGGCCATGGCCGCCCTGCTGCTGAAGCCGCACGTCCATCACGACGAAAACGCCCCGCGCAAGACGGGTGTCCTCAACACCGCCAAATACTACGGCGGCTGGGCCGCCCGGAAGTTCAACGAGGGCTTCGACTGGCTGTCCGACCGCTACGGCCGTCTGACCGCCCGCCTCGTCCGCACCGTGATGATGGTCCTGATCGTCTATGTCGGCCTCCTGGGCCTGACCGCCTGGCGTCTGGTCGAAACCCCGTCCGGCTTCATTCCCGAACAGGACCAGGGGTATCTGATCGGCGTCATCCAGCTCCCGGCCGGATCGTCTCTGGAACGCACCGAGGCCGTCATGGAAAGCGCCCGCACCATCATGGAGGGCACCGAGGGCGTCGACGGCACCGTGGCCTTCGCCGGCCTGGACGGCACCAGCTTCTCGTTCGGCTCCAACGCCGCGACCATCTTCGTCCGACTGAACGAGTTCGACGACCGCAAGACCGCCGAGACCAAGGCCATCGCCCTGGCCGGTGCGATCACAGGTGCCACCGCCGGCATCCAGGAGGCCAACATCTTCGTCATCGCCCCGCCCGCGATCCAGGGCCTGGGCACCGGCAACGGCTTCGCCATGATGATCCAGGACCGCTCTGGCGCCGGTTATCAGGCTCTGGAAGGCGCCACCTTCGCCATGATGGGCGCCGCCGCCCAGGCCCCCACCGAGGTGCAGCAGGTCTTCTCGACCTACAACACCGCCTCGCCCCGCGTGGACGCCGATGTCGACCGCGACCGCGCCCTGATGATGGGGGTCCAGCCCGCCGACGTCTTCTCGACGCTCGGCATCTATCTCGGCTCGTCCTACGTCAACGACTTCAACCTGCTGGGCCGCACCTTCCGCGTCACGGCCCAGGCCGAACCGGCCTATCGCGACGACCTGGCCGACATCGCCAATCTGAAGGTCCGCGCCGCCTCCGGGGCCATGGTCCCGATCGGCTCGGTCGCCACCCTGAACGAGACCTCCGGCCCGTCCCGCATCGTCCGCTACAACCTGTTCCCCGCCGCCGAGTTGCAGGGCCAGGGCGCGCCGGGCGTCTCCTCGGGCTCGGCCCTGACCATCATGGAAAACATGGCGGCCCAGACCCTGCCCCAAGGCTTCAGCTACGAATGGACCGGCCTGGCCTATCAGGAGAAACAGGCGTCCGGCGGCGCGACGATCATCTTCGTCATCGCCGTGCTGCTGGTCTTCCTGGTCCTGGCCGCCCAGTACGAGGCCTTCACCCTGCCGCTGGCGGTCATCCTGATCGTCCCGATGTGCCTGCTGGCCGCCATGCTCGGTGTCAATCTGCTGGGCCTGGACAACAATATCCTGGTCCAGGTCGGCCTCGTCGTCCTGATCGCGCTCGCGGCCAAGAACGCCATCCTGATCGTGGAGTTCGCCAAACAGCAGGAGGAGCACGGCATGAACCGCTGGGACGCCGCCGTCGCGGCCGCCCGCATCCGCCTGCGCCCCATCCTGATGACGTCCTTCGCCTTCATCCTGGGCGTGCTCCCCCTCGTCCTGGCCTACGGTCCCGGTGCCGAAATGCGGCAGTCCCTAGGCGCGGCCGTCTTCTTCGGCATGATCGGCGTCACCTTCTTTGGCCTGATCTTCACCCCGGTCTTCTATGTGATCTGCCGGGGCCTGGCCGCGCGCCTGAACCGCGAGCCCAGACAGACCCCGCCCCCCGTGACGGCCGATCCCAACCACCCCCTGCCCGTGGGCCACAGCCCGCGCGCCGGAGACGCCTGATGACCCCCTCCACCCTTCCCCGGTTCCTGACCGCAGTCGCCGCCACGTCCCTGTTGGCTGCCTGCGCCGTCGGGCCGAAGGCGCCCGATGCCTCTCTCCCCCCCAGCGCGTCGGGTGCCTTCGTGAGTTCCGCCCTGCCCCAGCCCAGCGGCGCGACCACCGCCGACCCCGCCCGCGACGACTGGTGGCGCCTCTACGCCGACCCCACTCTGGACGGCCTCATCGCCCAGGCCTTCGCCGAGAACAACCAGCTGGAATCCGCCGACGCCAACCTGCGCGCCGTCCGCGCCTCCCTGTCCGAGGCCCGCGCTGGCCGCCTGCCCACGACCAACGCCAGCGCCAGCTACAACTACGGCCGCCAATCGGCCTCCACCACCGTCATCCCCGGCCAGTCCAGCGACGAACCCCTGGACGAAACCGAAATCTACGACGTCGGCCTGGACGTCTCCTACGAGGTCGACCTGTTCGGCCGCGTCGGCTCCTCGATCCGCGCCGCCCGCGCCGACGCCGACGCCGCGGCGGCCGCGCTGGACATCGTCCGCGTCACCGTCGCCGCCGAGACCGCCCGCGCCTATGCCGACGCCTGTTCCGCCAACGCCCAGATCGCCGTCGCCGAACGCAACATCCAGCTCCAGACCCGCACCGTCGACCTGACCCAGCGCCTGCTGGACGGCGGGGCCGGCACCGGCCTGGACACCTCCCGCGCCCGCTCGGCCCTGGCCTCCACCCAGGCCACATTGCCGACCCTGCGCGCCGCCCGCGACGAGGCCCTGTTCCGCCTCGCCACCCTGACCGGCGCCACCCCCGCCCAGGCCAGTGAAGCCGCCCGCCAGTGCCAACGCCCGCCGCAACTGACCCAGCCCATCCCCACCGGCGACGGCACGGCCCTGCTCGCCCGCCGCCCCGACGTCCGCCAGGCCGAACGCAACCTCGCCGCCGCCGCCGCTCGGGTGAACGTCGCCACCGCCGCCCTCTATCCGACCATCAGCCTCGGCGGCTCCCTAGGCTCCACCGCCCTCGACGCCGGCGACCTCGGCGACGACGCCTCCTTCCGCTTCGGCGTCGGCCCCCTGATCAGTTGGTCCTTCCCCAACATCGCCGTCGCCCGCGCCCGCATCGCCCAGACCAGCGCCCTTTCCGACGCCGCCCTGGCCGACTTCGACCAGGCCGTCCTGGTGGCGCTTCAGGAAACCGAGACCGCCCTGACCCAATACGCCAACGAACTGGACCGCCGCGCGGCCCTGACCGAAGCTCGCGACCAGGCCGCCACCGCCGCCCGCCTGTCGCGACTGCGGTTCGATGCGGGGGCCGACAGCTTCCTGACGGTGCTGGACGCCGAACGGACCCTGGCCAGCGCCGATGCACAGCTGGCGTCGTCGGATGCCCTGGTCACCACCTACCAGATCGCCCTCTTCAAGGCCTTGGCGGGGGGGTGGGAGCAGAGCTGACTCTTGCCCCGGTACTGAAGGTCGGCATTTTTCGCGGCGACCCACTTTTTGCGCTATACGCTCTGTATGCCCGAACGCGACGAAATCTTGCAGAGCTACGCGGATGGAAAGGTCGGCACGCGAACCGTGATGGCCCGACTTGGTTTCCATGATTACGCCGACCTGATCATTGCTCTGGCTCAGCACGACCTTGCCCCGCCTCGCCCTGCCGACACGCCAATGCGGCAGGCACACCTGGCCCGCGCCCGCGCGATCTTGATGCCTCGCCTCGTCCATGCCCGATAGGGTCGCTCTCGTCGTCACCGACGCGCCACCCTTGATCACCCTGGCTGCCGCCCGGAGCTTGGACTATCTGCTCTATCCGGTCCTGCCGGTGATCATACCCGACGCCGTGTTCTTCGAGGAAACGGCAGTGCCGGCAAACTGGGCGCGCACGAGATCATGGACTGGTATCGCCAGCACGCCGACCAGGTGCGAATAGAACCGACGCAAACATTTCAAGATGAAATGCGACTGCGTGAGAACCCCGGACATCGCCCGACCCGCGATCTTGGCGAAAGGGCGGCGATAGAGTTTATTCGCGCCTATGCCCTCGATGAAGATACACGCGTTCTGCTGCTAAGCGACGATCGCGACGTCGAACGGCTGGTCGTTATCGATCCGGATCGGCTGATCCTTCTGACGACCTGGGACTATTTGCGTCAACTGGAAGAGACGCAGCGAATTCAGTCAGCTGACGCCGTCTGGGAAGCCGCCAGAAAGGCCGGGCGCAATCCACCCCAGCGTGACCTCTGGAGCGGGCATGACCCGGAGATACGGGACGCGGTCAAGCAAATGCTTGCTCAAACTCGCTCGCCCGACACGGATTGACCCTTACCCGGCCGCTCACGGCAAACATTTACCTAATATGGCGACCTTTGCAGGTCTGTTGGGGAAATCATTTGCGCTGACGTTTCGGTTTGGCTTTATATGTTGCCATGCAACAGAAAGGCCCATCCGGACCTCGCGGGTTCGTCGTCCAACCGCGCCGTCTTCCCAAGACGGAAGCGTCCGTGCGCGTGCAGGATTTCGGCGAGATCATCGTCGCCCCGACGCCCCTGAACATCGAAACCCAGGCCGGACGCTGCACCGACTGCGGCGTGCCCTTCTGCCAGACCGGCTGCCCGCTTCAGAACAACATCCCGGACTGGCTGGGCCTGTCGGCCGAGGACGAGATGCGAGAGGCCTGGCGCATCGCCTCGGCCACCTCGACCATGCCGGAAATCTGCGGCCGCATCTGTCCGCAGGATCGGCTGTGCGAAGGCGCCTGCACCCTCAACCTGTCTGGCTGGGAGGCCGTCACCATCGGCTCGGTCGAGGCCTTCATCGGCGACACCGCCTTCGACAACGGCTGGGTCGCCCCCATCCGCCCCCCGCACGAACGCCGCGAATGCGTTGCCATCGTCGGCGCCGGCCCCGCCGGCCTAGCCGCCGCCGATCGCCTGCGCGAACAGGGCTATCAGGTCACCATCTACGACCGCCACGACCGCCCCGGCGGCCTGCTGACCTACGGCATCCCCGGCTTCAAGCTGGAGAAACGCATCGTCCAGCGCCGCATCGACCGCCTGGCCGAAGGCGGCGTCACCTTCGTCCCCAACTGCGACATCGGCCGCGACCTGACCCTCGACGAACTCCGCGCCCGCCACGACGCTGTCCTGCTGGCCATGGGCGTCTATCAGGCCCGCGCCCTGTCGGTGCCCGGCGGCGGTCCCGGCGATACGATCAAGGCGCTCGACTATCTGACCCACCAGAACCGCCGCGACCTGTCGGATCCGGAGGGCGACGGCTGGCACCACGCCAAGGGCCGCCGCGTGGTCGTCGTCGGCGGCGGAGACACGGCCATGGACTGCGTCCGCACCGCCGTCCGCCAGGGGGCCGAAAGCGTCGTCTGCCTCTATCGCCGCGACCGCGAGAACATGCCCGGCTCGGCCCGCGAGGTTCTGAACGCCGAGGAGGAAGGCATCCGGTTCGAATGGCTGGGGTCGCCCAAGGCCCTGATGTCGCGCGAAGGTGCCATCACCGCTGTCCGCGCCGCCCGCATGGCCCTGTCCGAGCCCGTGTTCGGTCGGCGCCGCGAGATCGTGCCCGTCCCCGGCGGCGATTTCGACCTGCCCGCCGACATGGTCATCGAGGCCCTCGGTTTCGAACCCGAGGCCTTCGCCGCCCACCACCCCGACCTGGCCCTGACCGACTGGAACACCGTCGCCGTGGCCCCCCGCAGCGCGGCCACCAGCCTGCCCGGCGTCTTCGCGGCGGGCGACGCCGTGCGCGGGGCCTCGCTGGTCGTCTGGGCCGTCCGCGATGGCCAGGACGCGGCGGCGGAGATCGACCGCTATCTGCGCGCCCGCACCGAAGAGGTCGCGGCATGACGGCCATCTGCAGAATCCTTCTCCCCTCGTGGGAGAAGGTGGGCCGCGAAGCGGCTCGGATGAGGGGGCTGGTTCAGCATTTCCCGATCGTCAAGCAGCGGATCAGGGTCCAGCAGCCCCCTCATCCGTCAGGCTTCGCCTGCCACCTTCTCCCACGAGGGGAGAAGGAATCGTGGCTTGCGGACGGTCGCTCGCTCGCGCCGATGAGCGGAGATTTTGAATGACCTGGCTGACCCAATACACCGCCGATCGCCAGCGCCTCATCGACGCCCACGCCTACGACCCCGCCTCCGAAAAAGACGCCTGCGGTGTCGGCCTGGTCGCCGCCCTCGACGGCCGGCCCCGCCGCGAAGTCGTCGAACTGGCCATCAAATCCCTGAAGAACGTCGCCCACCGGGGTGCCGTCGACCCCGACGGCCTGTCCGGCGACGGTGCCGGCCTGATGGTCGAGGCCCCCCAGGCCTTCTTCGCCGAACAGGTCCGCCTGATCGGCCAGACCCTACGCCCCGGCCCCATCGCCATCGGCCAGATCTTCCTGCCCCGCACCGACCTGGGTGCCCAGGACCGCGCCCGCGCCATCGTCGAGACCGAGGTGCTGCGCGCCGGCTTCACCATCTACGGCTGGCGCCAGACGCCGATCGACCTGTCGGTCGTGGGCTCCAAGGCCGACGCGACCCGGCCGGAGATCGAGCAGATCATGCTGACCTGCCCGGCCGATCTGATTCAGGACGGTGAGGCGCTCGAGCGCGAACTCTATCTGGTCCGCCGTCGTATCGAGAAGGCGATCACGGCCGAGGGCTTGCCGAGCTTCTATGTCTGTTCGATGTCCTCGCGGTCCCTGATCTACAAGGGGATGGTGCGCGCCGAGTTGCTGGACCGGCTTTACCCCGACCTGCTGAATCTGCGCTTCGAGGCGGCTTACGCCATCTTCCACCAGCGCTATTCGACAAACACCTTCCCGGAATGGCGCCTGGCCCAGCCGTTCCGCATGCTGGCCCACAACGGCGAGATCAACACGCTGAAGGGCAACCTCAACTGGATGCGGTCCCACGAAATCCGCATGGCCGCCACGGCCTTCGGCGACCACGGAGAGGATGTGAAGCCCGTGGTGCAGGCCGGCGGATCGGACTCCGCCTCGCTGGATAACGTCTTCGAAGTCCTGGTCCGCGCCGGTCGCCCCGCCCCCATGGCCAAGGCCCTGCTGATCCCCGAGGCCTGGGCCAAAGACGAGGGCCTGATGAAGCCCGATCACCGCGCCCTCTACGCCTATTGCAACGCCGTCATGGAGCCCTGGGATGGCCCCGCCGCCCTTTGCGCCACCGACGGACGCTGGATCGTCTGCGGCAAGGACCGCAACGGCCTGCGGCCCCTGCGCGCCATGGAAACCCACGACGGCCTACTCCTGGCCGGCTCCGAAGCCGGCCTCGCCGGCCTGCCCGAATCCCGCATAAAGCGCCGCCTGCCGATCGGCCCCGGCCGGATGATCGTCGCCGACCTCAAGACCGGCACCCTTCTCGACGAAACCCAGGCCATCGATGCTTTCGCCGCCGATCATCCGTACACGGAATGGCTCGAGAACATGGTCGATCTGGAACCGATCATCGGCCCCGGCCCAGAACCCCGCGCCGCCACCGGCGAAGCCCTGACCCGCCGCCAGATCGCCTCCGGCTTAAGCCGCGAAGACCTTGACCTCCTCCTCGACCCCCTCGTCGTCGACGGCAAGGAGGCCGTCGGGTCCATGGGCGACGACACGCCCCCCGCCGTCCTGTCCGCCCTGCCCCGCCCCCTGGCCCACTATTTCCGCCAAAACTTCAGCCAGGTCACCAACCCCCCCATCGACCCCCTGCGCGAAGCCGGGGCCATGAGCCTGAAGACCCGCTTCAAGAACCTGGGCAACATCCTCGCCGAGGAAGAGGCGCAAACGAACGTCTTCGTCCTCGACAGCCCCGTCCTGACCACCGGCATGTACCAGCGCATGCTGGACGTCGTCGGCGCGGGCACCACCGTCACGATCGACTGTTCCTACCCCCTGCCCGAGCCCCGAAGAGGCGCTCAAGCAGCGAGCGACCGCGTCGCGAGCGATAGCGCCCCCGGCCAACGGCCGGGCACCGCCCTCCGGGCGGCACTGGACAGGATCCAGGCCGAGGCCGAAGCCGCCGTCCAGCACGGTTCCGCACTCGTCGTGCTGACCGACGAACGCGCCTCCGACGCCCGCCTGTCCATCCCGATGATCCTGGCCACCGCCGCCGTCCACAAGCGCCTCACCGACACCGGCCTGCGCAGCTTCGTCTCGATCGTCGTCCGCAGCGCCGAAGTCCTCGACCCCCACGGCTTCGCCGTCCTGGTCGGCGTCGGTGCCACCGCCGTGAACCCCTGGCTGGCCCAGGAACTGTTCCAGGAACGCCTCGACCGAGGCGCCTACCCCGGCCTGACCCTCCGCGACGCCTGCCTCAACTACAAGGCCGGCATCGAGGCCGGCCTGATGAAGACCCTGGCCCGCAAGGGCATCAGCGTCATCTCCGCCTACCGCGGCGGCTGCGAGTTCGAAGTCCTGGGTCTCAGCCGCGCCCTGACCGCTGAATTCTTCCCCGGTGCGCCGTCGCGCATCTCCGGCATCGGCCTGGCCGGCCTGGAACAGGCATCCCTGCGCCGTCACACCGCCGCCTGGACCGAGGCCACCCCGTCGCCAAGCATCGGCGGCTTCTTCCGCATCCGCGCGGGTGGCGAGGCCCACGCCCACGAGGCCCGGACCATCCACCTGCTTCAGGACGCCTGCAATCGCGGTGACTACAAGCGGTTCAAACAGTATTCCGAGGCCGTCCGCGACCAGCCCGACCTGGCCCCCCGCGACCTGCTGGATTGGCGCGAGGGCCTCACCCCCGTCCCCCTCCACGAGGTCGAATCCGTCTCCGATATCCGCAAACGCTTCCTGACTCCCGGCATGTCCCTGGGTGCCCTCTCGCCCGAGGCCCACGGCGTCCTGAACGTCGCCATGAACCGCATCGGCGCCCGCTCCGTCTCCGGCGAGGGCGGCGAGGACCCCGACCGCTACGCCACCCGCCCGGACGGCGACAATATGAACTCGGCGGTCAAACAGATCGCCTCGGGCCGGTTCGGCGTCACCGCCGAATATCTGAACCAGTGCCGCGAGATCGAGATCAAGATCGCCCAGGGCGCCAAGCCCGGCGAAGGCGGCCAGCTGCCCGGCTTCAAGGTCACCGAATTCATCGCCCGGATGCGGCATTCCACCGTCGGCACCACCCTGATCAGCCCGCCGCCGCACCACGACATCTATTCGATCGAGGATCTGGCCCAGCTCATCTACGATCTGAAACAGATCAACCCCGACGCCCGCGTCACGGTGAAACTGGTCAGCGCGTCGGGCATCGGCGCCATCGCCTCCGGCGTCGCCAAGGCCAAGGCGGACGTCATCCTGATCGCCGGCCACAACGGCGGCACCGGCGCCTCGCCCCAGTCCTCGATCAAGCACGCCGGCCTGCCGTGGGAGATCGGCCTGGCGGAAACCCATCAGGTGCTGAGCCTCAACAACCTGCGCAGCCACGTCGTCGTCCGCGCCGACGGCGGCATGCGCACGGGCCGCGACATCGTCGTCGCCGCCATCCTGGGTGCCGAGGAGTTCAACATCGGCACGGCCAGCCTGATCGCCATGGGCTGTCTGATGGTGCGGCAATGCCATTCCAACACCTGCCCGGTGGGCGTCTGTTCCCAGGACCCCCGCCTGCGCGAAAAATTTACGGGCACCGCCGACAAGGTCGTCAACCTGTTCAGCTTCGTCGCCGAGGAAGTCCGCGAGTTGCTCGCCACTTTGGGTGCCCGCAGCCTGGACGAGATCGTCGGCCGCACCGACCTGCTGCGCCAGGTCCGGCGCGGCGGAGCCCATCTGGACGACCTCGACCTCAACCCCCTGCTGGTCCGCGTCGAGGCCGCCGAGAAAAAACTCTGGGCAGACAAGGGCAGCGTCGAGGTGCCGGAAACCCTGGACGCCCGCGTCCTCAACGACGCCTGGGCCTTCCTGGATCGCGGCCAGACGTCGGAGCTGACCTATCCGATCTCCAACGTCATGCGGACCATCGGCGCGGGCGTCTCCGCGGCCATCGTCCGCCGCTGGGGTCCGACCGGGCCGACCGGTGTGCTGACCCTGCGCCTGAACGGCTCCGCCGGCCAGTCCTTCGGCGCCTTCGGGGCCAAGGGCCTCCAACTCGAACTCACCGGCGAAGCCAACGACTACGTCGGCAAGGGCCTGTCCGGCGCCGACATCGTCGTCAAACCGATCGAATGGCGCGAACACCAGCCCGCCATCGGCAACACCACCCTGTACGGTGCCACCTCCGGCCGCCTGTTCGTCGCCGGCAGCGCCGGAGAACGCTTCGCCGTCCGCAACTCCGGCGCCGAAGCCGTCGTCGAGGGCCTGGGCGCCCACGGCTGCGAGTACATGACCGGCGGCCGCGTCGTCGTTCTCGGCCCCGTCGGCTGGAACCTGGCCGCTGGCATGAGCGGCGGCGAACTGGTCGTTCTGGGAAGTCCGGATCAAGTCGCCCTGGCGCTGAACGGCGACCTCGCCGCCATCGCCCCCGTGACCCCCGACGCCGCCGACCGCCTCCAGGCCCTGATCGAGGCCCATCTGAAAGCCACCGCCTCCCCCCTCGCCCGCCGCCTGCTGGCCGACTGGTCCGACAGCCTCCTCCGCTTCGTCCGCATCGTCCCCACTCCGGTTGCCCGGGCGGAACGGGCTTTGAGTCCCATTGCCGCCCTGCCTGCCTAGAGCCTGATCGGTTGAGGTGGAATCGCTTCGCGATTCCGCCGATGCCGTGAATCAGGCTCCAGCATGATCCTGGAGCGAAATCTGAGCTCAGTTGGACTGCGTCCAACTGAGCCGATTTCGCTCTAGGCTTTGAGCCGGTACCCGGTCTTGAAGATCCAGCCGACCACGGCCAGGCAGGCCAAGAAGAAGACCAGCATGGCCGCCACGCTGATCCCGACCCCCACGTCGCTGGTCCCGTAGAAGGCCCAGCGGAAGCCGTCGATCAGATAGACCACCGGATTGAACAGGGTCACCACCCGCCACGCCTGGGGCAGCATGTCGATCGAATAGAAGGCCCCGCCCAGGAAGGTCAGGGGGGTCACGATCAGCATGGGGATGAACTGCAACTGCTCGAACGTCTGGGACGACACGCCGATGATGAAGCCGAACAGGCTGAAGGTCACCGAGATCAGGATCAGAAAGGCGATCATGGCCAGCGGATTCTGGACCTGAAGCGGTACGAACAGCGCCGCCGTGGCCAAGGTGATCAGGCCCACCAGCATGGACTTGGTCGCCGCCGCCCCGACATAGGCGATCACCGTCTCCAGCGGCGAGATCGGCGCCGACAGGATCTCGTAGATCGTGCCGCTGAACTTGGGAAAGAAGATGCCGAAACTGGCGTTGAAGATCGACTGGGTGAACACCGACAGCATCACCAGCCCGGGCACGATGAAGGCCCCGTAGGGCACGCCCTCCACCTCGGTCATCCGCCCGCCGATGGCCGAGCCGAACACCACGAAATAGAGCGCCGTGGTGATCACCGGCGTGACAAGACTGCCCAGCAAGGTCCGACCGAACCGCGCCATCTCGAACCGATACAGGGACCACACGCCCCAGCCGTTGAAGGTCATCACGCGGCCTCTTTGGATTGATGGACCAGGCCCACGAAGATGTCCTCCAGCGAGCTCTGCTGGGTCGACAGATCCTTGAAGCCGATGCCCAGGTCCGACATCCGCCGCATCAGGGACGGCACCCCGGTTCGCTCGGCGTTGGAATCGAACACATAGACGAGCTCGGTCCCGTCCGCCTTGAGCTCCAGAACCCAGTCGCCCAGTTCGGCCGGCAGGGCCTCCAGCGGCTCCTGCAGCTGCAGCGTCAGGGTCTTCTTGCCCAGCTTCTTCATCAGGGTGGTCTTGTCCTCGACCAGGATCAGCTCGCCCTTCAGGATCACCCCCACCCGGTCGGCCATCTCCTCGGCCTCCTCGATGTAGTGGGTGGTCAATAGGATGGTCACGCCGCGCTCGCGCAGCTTTCGGACCATGGCCCACATGTCCTTGCGCAGTTCCACGTCCACGCCCGCCGTCGGCTCGTCCAGGAACAGGATGTCGGGCTCGTGGCTCAGGGCCTTGGCGATCATCACCCGGCGCTTCATGCCGCCGGACAGGGTCATGATCCGCGCGTCCTTCTTGTCCCACAGGCTGAGGTCGCGCAGCACCTGCTCGACGAAGCCGGGGTTCGGCGGCTTGCCGAACAGGCCGCGCGAAAAGCTCACGGTGGCGATCACCGTCTCGAAGGCGTCGGTGGTCAGTTCCTGCGGCACCAGGCCGATCGCCGAGCGCGCGCGGCGATAGTCGGTCAGGATGTCGTGGCCATCGGCCAGAACCTTGCCCTCGGACGGATTGACGATGCCGCAGACGATCGAGATCATCGTGGTCTTGCCCGCCCCATTGGGGCCCAGCAGGGCGAAAATCTCGCCTTTCGGAATGGTCAGATCGACGGGTTTGAGGGCTTGCAGGCCCGAGGCATAGGTCTTGGTCAGACCCTGGATAACGATGGCGTCGGGCATACGGGACCGGATTTCCTGAACAGGCGCGAGCAGAATATGGCGACATCTCGCCGCGCCTCAAGCCCATGCGATGCAAGCGGAGCCTTTCGGGGTCTCAAGGGTTTGACCCTTCTCACCGCCCACGGAGCATTTCCCTCGTCATGAGCGCCGTCGCCGACCGTCTGACCCGGCTCAAGCCCGCCTTCCGCCGCACGGCGCGGGTGGACAAGATTCTCGAGGTCCTGGCCCGGTTCGGCTACGGCGCGCGAGGCTTCGTCTATCTGTCGGTCGGCCTGGTCACCCTGCTCGCGGCGCTGGACCTGGTCGGATCATCGGTCGGCACCAGTGGCGCGATCGGCGCGGTGGCGGAACAGCCGCTGGGCCGGGTCTGGCTGGTCATGCTGGGGGTCGGTCTGTGGGCCTTTGTGCTGTGGCGGGTGCTGCAGTCGGTGTTCGACGCCGACCGCGAGGGCATGTCGAAAAAGGCCCTGATGCTGCGCGCGGGCCAGGCCGCCAGCGGCGTCTTCTACGGCGTGATGGCCTCCACCGTGTTCGAGGTCCTGGACGAGATCGCCCTCGACCCCAGCGCCGACGACATCGCCGAGAACCAGGAGAAGGCCGCCATGCTGCTCGACCTGCCGTTCGGCGACTGGATGCTGATCGCAGTCGGCCTGATCGTGGCGGCGGTGGGCGTCGGCAACATCCTGAAGGGTTTCGGGGCCGATTTTGGAGAGGACCTGGCCTGTTCGCTGAACATGAAGAAACGCTGCATCCCGTTCGCCCGCGCCGGCTATGTCGCGCGCGGTCTGACCTATCTGCCGCTGGCCCTGTTCGTGACCCTGGCCGGGGTGCGGGCCAGTGCCGAGGACGTGACCAGTTTCGGCGCCTCCCTGGACGCGCTGGAGGCCCAGCCGGGCGGGTCCTTGATGCTGGGCCTGGCCGCCGTCGGCCTGATGGCGTTCGGCCTGTTCGCCCTGATCGAGGCCCGGTTCCGCCGCATCCGTGCGCCGGACGACCTGAACCCCCTAAGCTGACGCGACATCGAGCCGCGTCCGGTCGTGGCGCGGGCGGCGTATCTGTGGTCTGTCATCGCCGAGCGGAGCGACACCCCATGTCCATCAAGCCTTTGATCCTAGCCGGCCTCGCCGCGGCAACCTTGTCCGCCTGCGCCACCAGCGTCCCGCCCGACCAGGTCCGCGCACCCCAGCCGGCCAAGACCATCGACGTCGACCGCTTCTACGACGGCCGCTGGCTGGAGATCGCCCGCCTGCCGATGCGGCTGACCGACGGCTGCGTGGTGGGGGCGACGACCTATTCCGAGGCGACGACGGAGACGGTGTCGGTGCGCGATACCTGCAACCAGGGCGGCGTCACCGGCCGCGAGCGGGCCATCGGCGGACGCGGCACGATCATCGACCCCGGCACCAACGCCAAGCTGCGGGTGCGCTATCTGGCCGGGCTGGTCACCTGGGAGTACTGGGTGCTGGACCGGGCCGAGGACTACAGCTGGTTCATCTCGGCCGACCCGACGTTCGACAAGCTGTGGATCTACACCCGCCGCGCCCCGTCCCAGGCCCAGCTGGCCGAACTGGTCGAGCGGGCCCGGGCCCTGGGCTATGACGTCAGTCGCCTCGAATACCCCGAAACCGCGCCGGAATAGATGATGACCCGCCCGCACCGCCGCCTGATCCCGGCCCTGGCCGTCCTGTCCCTGATCGCTTGCAGCAGCGGGCCGGCGCTGGACCCCATGGTCGGCTTCGGCCCCGATCCGCAACTGCCCGAGCCGCGATCTGGCCTGTTCCCGGTGATCAGGATCGCCCCCGCCGTCGGCTGGCCCCAGGGCCGCATGCCGACGCCCGCCGAGGGTCTGCGGGTCCAGGCCTTCGCCGAGGGTCTGGACCACCCCCGTTGGCTGTATCGCCTGCCCAACGGCGACGTGCTCGTGGCCGAATCCGCCGCCCCGCCCAAGCCCGAGGGCCAGTCCGGCGGCATCCGCGGCTGGTTCGCGGGCCTGATCATGGGCGAGGCCGGGGCGACGGTGCCCAGCGCGGACCGCATCACCCTGCTGCGCGACGCCGACGGCGACGGCGTCGCCGAGACGCGGTCCGTCTTCCTGTCCGACCTGTATTCGCCCTTCGGCTTGGCCCTGATCGGGGACCAGCTCTATGTCGCCAATGCCGATGCGGTGGTGCGCGTGCCCTACGCCCCCGGCCAGACCGCGATCACCGCCACGCCGGTCAAGGTCGCAGACCTTCCTGCCGGCCGTAATCACCACTGGACCAAGAGCCTGGTCGCCTCGGCCGACGGATCGCGCCTCTATGTCGGGGTCGGCTCCAACTCCAACATCGGCGAGAACGGCATGGACGAGGAAATCGACCGCGCCGCCGTGCTGGAGATCGACCCGGCCACCGGCGCGCGGCGCGTGTTCGCCTCGGGCCTGCGCAATCCGGTCGGCATGGACTGGGAACCGACCACCGGCCGGCTCTGGGTCGCGGTCAACGAACGCGACGAGATCGGCAACGACCTGGTCCCCGACTATATGACCTCGGTGACCGACGGCGGCTTCTACGGTTGGCCCTACAGCTATTTCGGCCAGACGATCGACACGCGGGTCGAGCCGCAACGCCCCGACCTGGTGGCCCGCGCGATCCGGCCCGACTATGCGCTGGGGGCTCACACCGCCTCCCTGGGCCTCAGCTTCCAGCCGACCCTGCCCGGTTTCCAGAACGGTGCCTTCATCGGCCAACACGGCTCCTGGAACCGCAATCCGCCCAGCGGTTACAAGGTCGTCTTCGTGCCCTTCACCGGCAGCCGCGCCTCCGGCCCGCCCCGCGACGTCCTGACCGGCTTCCTGAACGCCGAGGGCGAGGCCATGGGCCGCCCCGTCGGCGTGATCGCCGACCGCACCGGCGCCCTGCTGGTCGCCGACGACGTGGGCAACGCGATCTGGCGGGTCTCGCCCCAGACATGAAAAAGGCCCCGGCGGTCACCCGCCGGGGCCTGGGTTCATCGCTGCCGAACGATCAGTTCAGCGGCTGGGTGCTGATCACCGGCGCGCGGGGCGCTTCGGCCGGAGCCGGGGCCGAAGCGGCCGGAGCCGCGTTCAGCTGGGCCGTATAGGGCGTCGGGCCGGTCGGCTCGGCCGGGGCCTCCACGACCGGGGCCGGAGCGGGCTC